>Ga0163144_10008615_pt1 | contig 22057 bp, 13 predicted proteins | sample OliLak19BULKMAT1_FD_123175 | JGI IMG/M metagenome (GOLD analysis project Ga0163144, IMG submission 123175) | Freshwater microbial mat bacterial communities from Lake Vanda, McMurdo Dry Valleys, Antarctica - Oligotrophic Lake LV.19.BULKMAT1 | ecosystem: Environmental > Aquatic > Freshwater >... | reverse complement strand
TCCGGCGTTGCTGGCTCAGTCACCGATCGGAGATAGGCTCCGTCGCCAGCGCCTTGGCTGGCGACCCAATCCCGGCGCAGCTCGGCGCGTTTATTTCTGACCGAGTCCCTGATCCGCGAGATCGGCGTAATCCCCGGTTGAAAAATCTGAGGTTGGGGAAAACTTGACCTGTTCACAACCCGGTTGGCCCTTCGAGGACTCCAGCTGGATCGCTTCGTCGCGGCGCTTCCCGCCATGACAGATGAAATACCGTTTGCGGCGGGTTTACGAGCAGTCGTGAAATATCCGGTTAATTGGTGGGCGGGTCGGCGAAAACCGGGTTTCGCCCGTTGCATTTGAGTGCAACGTTCTGCGCGAGAGGGGGAACCTGACCGTGTGGGTTGTTACAAAGGTATTTTTCGTCCATGCCTTTCACCGACTCATGAGGGGAGTTCCGGCCTCCACGTACCGGTTGCAGTTGCGAATGGAGTTTCCCTTCGCTGCAGCGAGTCGTCTGGTGCCGTACCTGCGCGGGCTGGGAATCAGCCATTGTTATTGTTCGCCGATCCTGATGTCGGCGCCGGGAAGCACCCATGGTTATGATGTCAGCGACTACCATCGAATCGACATGGGCTTGGGCGGCGATCAAGGGTACGCCGAATTCGCGGCGCAGGCCCAAGCTCATGGAATGGGGATCCTGCTGGATTTCGTCCCGAATCACATGGGGATCGAAGGTTCGTCGAACCGTTGGTGGCAGGATGTGCTGGAATGTGGACCGTACTCACCGCATGCGGACTTCTTCGACATCGATTGGAGCGACTACTCTCAAGCGGGTAGTACGCGGGTGCTCGTCCCGATCCTGGATAATCATTATGGGGTGGTGCTCGAAGCCGGGCGACTGGCGCTACGCTATGAAGGTGCGACGGGCACCTTTGCCACGTTTTATGAGGACTTGCGGTTTCCACTTTCTCCTGGGACATATGTCAGGTTGCTTTCGGAGGCGGCGTCCGCGCCTGGGGTGAATGAGGCGGTGCGCGTTCCGTTGGAGGAACTGGCCTCGGCGTTCGAGGCGTTGCCCAATGGAGAGACTGGGCCGATTGAGCGACGGCCGCGGGATGAACTAAAGCGGCAGCTCGCCGCCCTTACCTCCGCCAACGACGAAATGCGGCAGGTGATTGTAGCGCAACTGGCGGTCGTCAATGGCACGGCGGGTGACGCGCGAAGCATGGACCGGCTCGACTCCATCTTGAACGATCAGCACTACCGGCTGGCGCATTGGAAGACCGGCGCGCATGAGGTGAACTACCGGCGTTTTTTTGCCATTGATACGTTGATCGGCCTGCGGATGGAGAATCCGAAAGTGTTTGAGGAAACGCATCGATTTATGGGGGAATTGGTGCGCTCCAACCTCGCCTCCGGTTTGCGCATCGACCATATTGATGGCTTGCGCAATCCGCTCGAGTATCTCGAGCGCCTGCAAGCGCTGATGCTTCCCGCCGGGGCGGCGGCGATCAGCCCCTTTTACGTGGTCGTGGAGAAAATTCTCGGGCACCACGAGGAGATCGACAGTGCCTGGCCGACCCATGGTACGACGGGCTACGAGTTTATCCCGCAGCTGGCCAGCTTGCTCGTCGATCCGGCGGCGGAACGGAAATTTACTGAGCTCTATAGTGAGTTCACGGGCCGGACCGAACCATTCAGCGAAATTGTATATGCGAATAAGCGCCACGTGCTCGAAGAGATGTTCGCCAACGCGGTGACCCATCTCGGTTATCAACTTTCAGATCTGATGGCCGCGGATCGACGCTGGCGTGATTTCACGCGCCATGAACTGATCGTCGCCATCCGCGAAATCATGGCCGGTTTGCGCGTCTACCGGATTTACCGGCGGATGGATGCGCAATGCCGGCCGGAGGATGCGCATGAGATTGAAATCGCATGCACGGAGGCGTTGCGGCGCAACACCAACCGTGACGCGCAGCCATTTGTATTCGTTCGGGACGTGCTCATCGGGCGGTATCCACCGCCGTCGGCTTCGGAAACCTTTCGCCGGCGGATCTGGCGCTGGGTCCTGACGTTCCAGCAATACACGGGAGCCGTGATGGCGAAGTCGGTCGAGGATACTGCCTTCTATGTTTATAATCGCTTTATCGCGTTGAACGAAGTGGGCGGGCATCCCGCCGTGTTTGGCGGCACCATGACGGATTTCCATGCGGCGAACGCGCGGCGACGCGACACGGCACCGCATTCGTTGTTAGCCACGTCGACCCATGATACAAAATTTGGTGAGGACGTGCGGGCGAGGCTCTATGTCCTGTCGGAGATTCCTGACGAATGGGCTGACTGGGTGAAGGAATGGCGCGAGTTGAACCTGCGTTTCAAGTCGGACGTCAATGACCGGCCCGCGCCGGATGCGAATGAGGAATATCGCCTGTATCAAACGCTGATCGGGTGTTGGCCGATGGAGCCATTTGAACCCGACGATACTTTTCGGGAGCGAATTCGGGAGCATGTGCGGAAGTCGGTGAACGAAGCCAAGGTGAACACTCACTGGTTGCACCCGGATGAACTGTGGCTCGAGGCAGGAGATCGATTCGTTGATGCCCTGCTCAGTCCGGTGTCGGGGAGGGCTTTTCTTGCGAGCTTCCGGCCGAAGGCACAGCGGGTCGCGCGGCTTGGGCTGATCAATTCTCTGGTCCAAGTCGTGCTCAAGATTACCTCCCCCGGCGTTCCCGATTTTTATCAAGGCTGCGAAGGCTGGAACCTCAGTCTCGTCGACCCGGACAACCGGCGTCTGATTGCATGGTCTGAGTCGATCAAGAGCGCTGAAGCGAGTCAAAACGTGCCGTGGTTGACGTTATTGCGTGACTGGAAGGATGGTCGGATAAAGCTGCGCGTGACCCAGGAACTCCTGCGATTCCGAAGAGAACACCTCGCGATTCTGCAGCAAGGTGACTATGAGCCGTTGGCAGCGACGGGAGTGTTTGCGGACAAGGTGACCGCGTTTCAGCGGCGAATCGCCGGCCAGACCATCACCGTGATCGTGCCCCGGCTGACCTCTCAATTAGGAGTGCCGCCATTGGGGCTTGTCTGGGAAGACACCGCACTGGCTCTGCCGCCAGCCGGAGCGTGGCGGGATGTGCTCACGGGGGTCGATTGGCCGGGCGGTGCCACGACCGCAGTGGGTGGACTGTTCGCGACGTTGCCCTTCGCGGTTCTTCACGCCGGGAGTTGAATTCGGGGTTGGTTCCTCCGGTCGAGCGACCCGGAAACGTCACCGTATGCCGATAGGGAGTTCGGATGATTCCACGTTGGGTCGGTTTTCGGTACGATAAAGCGATGTCGACTGCCTCGCTCCTCCCGACCGCCTCAACGATTAATGTGCGCCCGGCTGGCGACGAGCCTGCGTCCGTTGCGTCCGCGCCCCGGATGCCGCGCCTGTGGAAGGGTCATCATTATCCTCTGGGGGCAACGTGGATGGGGGACGGCGTGAACTTTGCGCTGTTTTCAGAAAATGCCACGGCGGTGGAGTTATGTCTTTTCGATCGACTCGGGGAGCCGGAAAGCGCGCGGGTCCGATTGACCGAACGGGGCGGGTATGTCTGGCACGGGTTTCTTCCGGAGGTTAAGCCGCGGCAACTCTATGGCTATCGGGTACATGGTCCGTATGACCCGGCCAGGGGGCATCGCTTCAATCCCCACAAAGTGCTGCTCGATCCCTATGCCAAGGCAATCACGGGCCGGGTTCAGTGGTCGAAAAACATGTTCGGCTACAGTATTGGCCATGCCAATGAAGATCTGTCCTTTAACGCGCGGGATAACTCCCGGTGCACCGCTAAAAGTATTGTGGTCGACCCCACGTTCGCCTGGGGCTTCGACCGGGCTCCGGATCGCCGGCTCGATGAAACGGTGATCTATGAAGTGCACGTAAAGGGGTTTTCCAAGCTCTGGGAGGTAATTCCTGCGAAACTGCGCGGCACGTACGCCGGGTTGGGGAGCCCGGAGGCAATCGCTTATTTTCAGACGCTGGGCGTCACGGCGATCGAACTGCTTCCGGTTCATCATTACATCGCTTCGCAGCACCTGCTGGAAAAGGGTCTAACTGATTATTGGGGCTATAATACCATGGGATTCTTCGCGCCCGAAGCGTCATTTAGCAGCGCAGGCGATCGCGGCGGACAGGTGGACGAATTTAAATCGATGGTCAAGGCTTTGCATAGCGCAGGCCTCGAGGTCATCCTTGATGTCGTATATAACCATACCGCCGAAGGAAACCATTTTGGGCCGACGTTTAGTTTTCGCGGAATCGACAATGCCAGTTATTACCGGCTCGTTGGCGATAATCCGCGTTATTATATGGATTATACCGGAACGGGCAATACCTTGAACGTGCCCAACCCGCATGTCCTGCAACTGGTCATGGACAGCCTGCGGTATTGGATTACGGATATGCACGTGGATGGTTTTCGTTTCGATCTCGCGCCCGCGCTCGCGCGTGAACTCCACGATGTCAGCCAGCTCTCCTCGTTTTTCGATGTCATTCATCAAGATCCCATCATCTCGCGAGTGAAACTAATCGCCGAACCGTGGGATGTCGGGGATGGCGGCTATCATGTCGGTAACTTCCCGACTTTATGGGCCGAGTGGAATGGACGGTACCGTGATACGGTGCGCAGCTATTGGAAAGGGGACGCGGGGCTAAAAGGGGATCTCGCCTACCGGCTCTGTGGCAGCTCCGATCTTTATCACTGGAATGGGAAGACGCCCACGGCCTCGATTAATTTCGTCACGTCGCACGATGGGTTCACGCTGCGCGATCTCGTTTCGTTCAATGAAAAGCACAACGAGGCCAACGGCGAAAATAATCAGGATGGCGATAACAACAACCACTCGTGGAACTGCGGCTACGAAGGCCTGGATGCGCCGGAGGAGGTTTTAATTCTGCGTCGTCGCATGCAACGGAACTTCCTTGCCACCCTGTTTCTTTCGCAAGGCGTTCCGATGCTGCGGGCGGGCGACGAATATGGGGCCACCCAGCAGGGAAATAATAATGCCTACTGTCAGGACAACGCCATTAGCTGGCTCTCATGGCAACGCGATGAGCATGCACGGCGGCTGATGGGTTATACATCCCGGCTCATTCGTTTCCGCCTGGCCCATCCGATCTTTCGTCAGCCCCATTTCTTCAAAGGACACGATCTCCATGGGATTGGAATGAAGGATTTAACCTGGATCAACGTGGACGGGACGGAGATGACCGACGAAGCGTGGACCACGAATGGCCATGAGATTCTGGGCCTGATGCTCTGTGGGGACGCGATGAACCTTTTTGATTATAAGGGCGAGGTGGTAACTGACGGCACGTATCTGCTGTTCTGCAACGCGCACCACGAGGATGTTGAAATCGGCCTGCCAGGAAACCCCAACGTGCGCTGGCGACTCATACTTGATACCAAAGAGGAGACGGGTTGGGTCGATCAAGGAGTGATTGAGACGGGCGGCGGATCGAGGCTCATGATTGCTCGCTCCTTCAACCTTTTCGAACAACAAGGCGGAACGGTCGAGGAGGCGCGTGATGTGCGCGGGCGACGCGTGTCAAGGGACTCGCGCCCGCCCAGCCAACCGCAGCCAAAATCAGGGTTGGACGAGACACGGTAAGTTTCAGTCCAACCTTGGAATTTCCCGGAACGCAGCGCCCTCAACCGCTACGAAAAACGTATGGTTACTCATGTTTTGCCTCCGATAACGATCCGTCCCGGTCTCGCGTTTCTCCCCGTTGGGGCGCAGCTGCACGATGGAGGGGTCACGTTCCGGGTTTGGGCGCCCAAGCACCGGAATATTCGTGTGGCCACGGGCGACGGAACAACGACGCGCTACATCGTCCTCGAACGGGATGAGTCGGGTTTCTTCACCGGCCGCGATGAACATGGCCGGGCGCGGGATACGTATTGGTGTCAGTTGGACGAGCAGCTCGCAGCCGATCCCGCGTCACGCTTTCAGCCCGCCGGAGTGGACGGCCCGTCGCAGGTGGTTGACCCCGCTGCTTATCGCTGGCGCATCAATGACTGGCAGCGCCCGCCGATGCGGGGTCGCGTGATTTACGAAGTACATGTGGGAACGTTCACGGCTTCCGGGACGTTTGTGGCGGCGATCGAACGGCTCGATTACCTCCGCGATCTGGGAGTAAATACAATTGAGTTGATGCCCTTGGCGGAGTTCGCGGGGCGGAGAAACTGGGGCTACGATGGGGTAATGCTCTTTGCACCGTCCCATCACTATGGCAGTCCGGATGAGTTGCGGGCGCTGATTGATGCGGCGCACGAACGGGGAATCGCGGTGATGATCGATGTGGTCTATAATCACCTGGGGCCCTGTGGCAATGTGTTGCCCGGTTATTCGGATGATTACGTACACCCGGAGAAAAACAGCCTCTGGGGCTCGGGGCTTAATTTTGATGGCACGAACTCGGGCCCGGTGCGTGAGTTCTTTCTGCAGAATGCGTGTATGTGGTTGGATGAGTACCGGGCGGATGGTTTGAGATTGGATGCGGTGCACGCGATTCACGATTGCAGCACGCCGCACGTGATTGCCGAAGTGGCGGCGGCCGCGCACGCCCGGGGGGCGTTTGTCGTGGCGGAGGATGATCGAAACGAGGCGCGGATCATTACCCCGGTTCGGGACGGTGGCTGGGGCGTCGACGGGATGTGGGCGGATGATTTCCATCATGCCGCGCGGGTGGCGATCACGCGGCAAGCGGAGGCACACTTCGCGAATTACTCCGGTAGCTTGCAAGAGATCGTGGATACGCTGCGCGCCGGATGGTTTTACCGCGGACAATATTATCGGAGTTGGAAACGACCGCGTGGCACCAATGCCAGCCAGTTGCCGCCGGAGCGATTTGTCCTGTGTATATCGAATCACGATCAAGTGGGAAACCGTCCCATGGGTGACCGCTTGGGCAACGTGATTTCGGCTGAGCAGTATCGGGCGTTATCGATGTTGCTGTGCTTCGTGCCGTACACGCCGCTGCTCTTCATGGGCCAGGAGTGGGCTGCGGGAACGCCGTTTCCGTTCTTTACCGATCATCCTGGCGAAGTCGGCGCCAACATGGCGAAGTACCGTCAACAGGAGTTTGCCCACGTGGGGGCGGCTTATTCGTCGGACGTCCTGGCACAAATGCCGGATCCGCAGACGGAGACTACGTTCGTGTCCGCGAAACTGGATTGGGCCGAGCGCGAGCGCCCTCCGCATGCCGGTGTACTGGGGTTGTATCGGGAATGCCTGCGGCTGCGGGCAGCGCACCCTGTCTTCCAATCGCCTGGCCGGGATCACTGGCAGGTGGAGAAACGCGGTGAGGTGGGGCTCGCGTTGCGGTGGCACGGGGCGGGGGACGAGTGGGCGTTGATTCTCGCGTTGCAGCCGGGGGTGGACTTGGTGGCTCCCGATCTTCGCGCCGGCTGGTCGCACACCTTGGACAGCAATGAGGTGCGATTCGGCGGGAACGAGACGAAGGCCATGCGCAGTCCCGGCGCGGTTTTGTGGCGGAAGTCGGTCTAGATCATGGTGTGGGGCACGCGGCTGATCGCTGACGTCACGCTGGAACCTCCGGCGGTGGCAACGTGGCAGTTGAAAGCGTCCGAGGTATCAGCATTGATTCGCGAGCGTGGCTTTGGGGTTGTCGGCCATAACGCGTATTCTTTGCCGATGCGGGCACGCTCCCTTCGTGGATGAGCGCACCATCGTACAGCGGAATATTGATTCTCTCCGCGACGTCGCCGAGATCACGCGCTCGGTGGGAGTCGGAGTAATGATCGAAAACGTGCCGGGGCGATTCAACTCGGCGGTACAACTTGCTCCGATTCTGGATGCGATTCACGGGAGTGCTCTGCACCTTGATATTGGCCACTGTAATTTGTCGGTGACGCAGAATACCGCGGGTGAACTCATCGAGCGTTTCATCGACCGGCTCGCGCATGTTCACCTGCATGATAACCGCGGGGGCCACGCCGATCTTCATCTGGCGCTCGGCATGGGCAACCTTGATGTAGCGGGCTACGTGCGGCAGTTGCGTGCCAGGGGCTACGACGACACCATTACACTCGAGGTCTTTGCGCGGGATCGCCACTTTCCCACATCCAGTCGGGATCGGTTGCGGGCATGGTGGGATCCGGCGGCTTGAGCATGTCACGTACCGGTAAAACTCGCAGGGATGGATCCGCGGCCGCGTTTCGCCGCAAAACTCTGCTTGGATTTGGCGGGCGCGGGCGTAAGTGTCGGTCCTTCCAAAATGAAAATATGCTGTATTGGCGCGGGTTATGTCGGTGGACCAACCATGGCGATGATGGCGTTAAAGGCGCCAAAAATCGAAGTTTACGTCGTGGACATGAATGCCGCCCGGATTGCGGCATGGAAATCCGACATCCTGCCGATCTACGAGCCGGGGCTGGATGAAATCGTGCGTCAGACGCGCGGGAAGAATCTTTTCTTCTCCACGGATGTGGTGGGGGCGATCCGTGATGCCGATGTGATTTTTGTGGCGGTCAACACCCCGACCAAAACCTATGGGGTGGGCGCGGGTCGCGCGGCGGACATGCGTTACATTGAATTGGTCGCGCGGACCATTGCCGAGCACGCGAATGGACCGAAGATCATTGTCGAAAAATCGACGATCCCGGTGAAGACGGCTGAGACGATCAAGACCATCCTCGCGGCCAATTCTGGTGCGCATAAGTTTGAGGTGCTGTCCAATCCCGAGTTCCTGGCTGAAGGGACCGCGATAGCCGATTTAACGGAGCCGGATCGTGTATTGATTGGGGGTGAACGCACGCCGACGGGAGAGGCGGCGATTCAGGTTTTGGCGGACATCTATGCGCATTGGGTGCCGCGGGAGCGCATTATCACAACCAACCTTTGGTCATCGGAGCTTTCCAAGCTGGTGGCGAATGCCTTCCTCGCGCAGCGGATTTCTTCGATCAACTCGATTTCCGCCCTGTGTGAGGCGACGGGCGCGGATGTGGATGAAGTGGCGAACGCGATCGGAAAAGATTCCCGGATCGGTTCAAAATTCCTGAAGGCCTCCGTCGGTTTCGGCGGATCCTGTTTTCAGAAGGACATTTTGAACCTGGTCTATCTCTGCGAGAGCTTTGGTTTGCCGGAAGTCGCCGCGTATTGGGAAGGCGTCGTGAAAATGAACGACTGGCAAAAGCACCGCTTCGCCGCCCGCATCGTGCGCTCGCTGTTCAACAGTGTGGCGGGAAAGAAAATTGCCGTGCTGGGTTTTGCCTTCAAGAAGGACACCAACGACACTCGTGAGTCGCCGGCGATTTCGGTCTGCCGCGATCTCATCGCGGAACAAGCGCATGTGGTGATCTATGATCCCAAAGTCCCGGCGGAAGAAATCCGCGCGGAGGTGTTGGGCAACGAAAGCGATGGCGCCCGGTTGACGATTGTGCAGACGGCGTACGAAGCGGCCGCGGACGCGCATGCCGTTGCGGTGGTCACCGAGTGGGATGAATTCAAACACTTGGATTACAGCCGGGTCTTTGAAGCGATGAAGCAACCGGCGTTTATTTTCGACGGTCGCAACATTCTCGATCTGCCCAAGCTAAAGCAGATCGGCTTTCGCGTTTCGGGAATCGGCAAGTGTTGAGAGTGGAAGCGGCCTGGGGCCGATCGACCCGTTTATTCGAGGAACGAGGCCTGCTTGGGGAGGAGCGCCGCACGCTTGGCGGCTTCCTCGGCGGGCGTCGGGTTGAGATGGCGCGGAGGGCGGGAGGCCTTGAGGGCGACGGCGGCTTCGCGGTCTGTCACGATGCGATCGCAAATCTGGTGGATGTGCAGACGCAACCACTGGGAGGTACTTGATTCGGGGCGATAATCCGCGGGGCCGTAACCGTGGATGCGGCCGGATTGGAGCAGGCGATCGTTCTGTTCGAACTCGGCTGGTTTTTCCGGATTATAGACCGCGTAGGCGCGACCGCCGCCATTCTTGACCACGGAAAAACTCGGCACATCGCTGGGGCCGTCGGCGATATAGATCATGTTCTGAATCGGGATCCGCCGGTCCTCGGCGGCCATCTTGGAGTTGACGTCGATGGCCGGGTTTTTGTTGGTGCCCTTGTTGATCTCGAAGAGGGCGCGGGTCTTCGTGGTGTTGTCGATAACCATGCCGATTTGCGCGATCTCCGAACTGGCATCGAGCGTGAGTTCCTTTTGGCGGAGGAAGCCGGGCTGCAGTGGGTTTTCGATAAACTCGCACGCCCAGATGCCGGCGACGTGTTTGGCAATCGCGCTGCCGCGGATCATCGAGGCGATGCCGGTGCTCACGATGTAATGCTCCATCGTGATATCGTGTTTCACGTACTCTGGCCGTTCCCGGACGAACGACTGCATGCGATCGAAGAAATCCGGCAAACCGGGGTAGAAACGGATGTCGGAACCGCAGTCGAAAAGGACCTTGTTGTTCAGTCCGCCGAGGGGCCCGGCAAGGACGTAGGTCAGAAGGTGGTTGAGGTAGGCGATTTCCGGGGAAAGGTGGTAACCGCGGCGTTTGTAGTGCTCGGCGAGTTTATTTGTCTCCTCCCAAAACGTTGCCTCATCGAGGCCGTAGCGCCGGAAAAGCGGGGACTGCATGTATTCCGGGATTAACGTCTTGTCGAAATCCCAGATGCACGCGATGGTGTTTTGAGTGAAGAGTGTCGTGGCCATTGCTAAACAAAACTGCCGGGCGAATCGCCGGGCGTAGAGTGCTGCCAGTGCTAGCGCAACCGCTGGCGTGCGCAATTCGCAAATCCCTCGTGTGGCCGACTACTCGTAATCACCTCAATGGACGAACTTCCTGATCTCGCCCCGTTTCAGCGCCGCCTCGAAGAACTCGCGGCCCAGATTGCAGCGCCGTCGTTTTATGGCAATCCCCGCCGGGCCGCCGAGGTGACGCGCGAACACCAAAAGCTGACGGAACTCATTTCGGACTATCACACCTTTGAGCGACTCGAGCGCGAAATCGCGGAAGCCGAGGCCTTGGGCAGTGAAGGCGGGGCGGATCCGGAATTGCGCGAACTCGCGGCAGCCGAGATTCCGGATCTGGAGCGACGCCGGGCGGCGTTGCGCGAGGCCGTGCTCCTGGCGATGATCCCGCCGGATCCGACGGATTCCCGCAGCACCGTGATGGAAATCCGGGCGGGCACGGGCGGCGACGAAGCCAGCTTGTTTGCCGCGGAACTGTTTCGGGCGTATTCAAAATATGCGGACTCACACGGTTGGAAGATCCAGCCGATGAGTAGCAGCACGTCGGAACGCGGGGGCTTTAAGGAAGTGATCTTCCTGATCTCCGGGACTGATGTGTACAAACAACTCAAGTTCGAAAGCGGCGTGCATCGCGTGCAGCGCGTGCCCGTAACCGAGGCAAACGGACGGATCCACACGTCGACGATCACGGTGGCGGTGCTGCCGGAAGCGGAAGAGGTCGATGTGCAGATCGATCCGCAAGAGCTCGAAATCACGGTCACCCGCGCGAGTGGACCGGGCGGGCAGGGGGTCAACACGACGGATTCGGCGGTACAGATTATCCACAAACCGACGGGGCTGATTGTATTGTGCGCGGACGAACGTTCACAGCTGAAGAACAAAGCCAAAGCCATGACCGTGCTGCGTTCACGCCTGCTCAAGCGGCGCGAGGACGAGGAGAAGGCGAAGTACGCCGCGGCGCGCCGCAGCCAGATCGGATCGGGGGATCGCAGTGAGCGGATTCGGACCTATAATTTCCCGCAGAACCGGCTGACGGATCACCGCATCGGTTTGACGCTTTATAGCCTGCCGTACGTGATGGAAGGGCATCTCGAGCCGATCATCACCGCGTTGCAGAAAGCGGACTATGAAGAGAAACTCGCGGCGCTGACCGGGCATGATTTTACCCCGGTACGTTCCGTTGCAGACGACGATTGAGATGCTGACCGTTCTCGAGATCATCAAGCGCACGACCGAGTTCTTTGTCGGCAAAGGCATTGAATCGCCGCGGCTCAACGCCGAGCTGCTGATCGGGCACGCGCTCAATCGAAAGCGGATGCAGCTGTACCTGGAATTTGAGCGCCCGCTCAGCGAGACGGAGTTGGAGGGCATTCGGCCACTGGTGCGTCGTCGCGCTCAACATGAACCCCTTCAGTATGTGCTCGGGAGCACGGAGTTTCACGGTTTGAAACTGAAAGTGGACCGGCGGGCCCTGATCCCACGGCCGGAGACGGAGCTGCTGGTGGAGCTGGTCGTGGCGGCGGCGCCGGCAGGAACGCAGCGTATCCTGGATCTGGGGACAGGATCCGGAGCGATCGCGCTGGCTCTGGCGAAAGCATTTCCTTCGGCGGAGGTGGTGGCGGTCGACGTGAGTAAGGAGGCACTCGCTCTCGCGCGAGAGAACACGGTTGCGAGCGATTTAAGCGGGCGCCTCACGTTGCTCGAGTCGGATTGGTTTGCCCGGGTGCCGCGGGAACAGCCCTTTGATTTGATCGTCGCAAACCCGCCTTATCTGACCGCCGAGGAGAGCGCGCAGACCTCGCTTGAAGTGCGTGGCTTTGAACCGGTCGGGGCGCTCACGGCGGCGGACAACGGGTTGGCAGACCTTCGGCGGATTATCGCGGAAGCGCCGGCTTTCCTGCGGGATGGAGGCCTCTTGGCTTTGGAGACGGGGATTGCGCAGCATGCGACGTTACTCGATCTAATAACTGCTGCAGGCCTTGTCGCTGGCGAATCGCGACGCGATCTGACGGGTCGTGATCGTTTTATCCTGGCAAGGTGCGCGGGCGGAGCTGCTCACGACTCTGCTCCTGCGGTTTGACCTGAGTCTGGACGCAAAAAGGCGGGCCATCAGGCCCGCCTTTTTTTGACGTTTCAGTCTGCGCTGATGGCTCAACCGCCGGTGCCGGCGGCGGCCGTGAGCGGCGGGCGATTGCTGGCCCATAGTTCACGATTCGCGGCGAGCCCGATTGCGTCGCTCACGACGCGGACGGCTTCCCGGAGATGAACATCGGCCTTGGCCCACGTGCTTTCATCGAAGTCTTCGAGATCCTCTTCGTCATCGCCATCCTTCTTGGGGGCCCGGATTCTGGGTGCGGGCGGTGGACCCAGATAGAAGGGAGTGAAGACATAGTCGTTTTTGGCGAGCCGCTCCTTCTCGAGTTTCATCTCTTTACGGAAAGCATCGTCTTCTTCCTTCTGTCGTTTCCGCTCCTCGAGATTCAGGGAGATTTGCTTCTGTTCCTGCCGCTCCTTGAAGCGATCGACCGTCCGTCGGAGATACGTGAATTCCTCCAGTTTTGATTGTCGGTCGAGGCTGGCCTGACGAAGTGGCGCCAGGATCTTGGCCTCGAGCGGGGTGCCATCGAACAGGCTCGTCTGAATTTTGTCCCAGACTAACGCGCGGGGGAGGTCGGACTCGCCGATCGGCAGGAAATCCTCGATCGAAGGCAGGATGATATCCGGAACCACGCCCTTGAGTTGGGTGGAGTCGCCGCTTGGAAGATAGTATTTTTGAATCGTGAATTTGGCGGCGCCACTCTTTTGAGGCATCTGCGGCGCAACCAACGGTTCACGCTGCATAATCTGTCTCATCTCGATCACTTGCTGCACCGATCCCTTGCCATGAGTTGAGCTGTCGCCAATCACCACGGCGCGACCATAGTTCTGAAGGGCGCCGGCGACGATTTCGGAGGCGGAGGCGCTGAAGCGATCCACGAGGACGGCGAGGGGACCGGCGTAGGAGATCCGGGGATTGTTGTCGTTATCGACATGGATGTCGCCGTTGTAACTCTTCACCTGCACGACCGGACCCTTGTTGATGAACAACCCCGCCAGATCGATGGCTTCGGTGAGGAAGCCGCCGCCGTTTCGGCGCAGATCGAGGACGAGACCGTTGATTCCCTGTTCCTTGAGCTGCTCGATTAATCGGGCGACGTCACGGGAAGCGGTGGTCTTTTCGCTGTCAGTATCTCCGTCATCAGCCGGACCATAAAAAGCGGGAAGGGAGATCACGCCAACGGTCTGCTCAGGGCCTTCTCCGCCAGGCACCTTGAAGACGGCGGCGCGAGCCCGCGCATTGTTCAGTTTCACGGTTTCGCGAGTGATGATGATTTCGCGGCGGACAGAAGAGTCGCCAGCGTCGGAAGGCTGTACGAGCAAGTGGACTTGCGAGCCTTTTTTGCCGCGGATCATGTCGACGATCTTGCGGAGCTTCATGCCGATAATTTCTACGGGTTCGCTCCCGCTTTGGCCGACGGAAATGATCTTGTCGTTGGGCTTCAGTTGTCCGCCGAGGTCGGCGGGGCCACCGGGCACGATTTCACGGACAATACATTGGTCGTCTTCGAGGCCGAGCAAGGCGCCGATTCCGACGAGCTGCAGCTTCATCTGGATGCCGAAGTCCTCGTAGGTCGAGGCGGAGAAATAGCTCGAATGCGGATCATACAGGCGTGCGATCGTGGAGAGGAAAAGCTCGGCGAGATCGTTACCCTCGATGTCGTTCAAATTCTTCAACATCCGCTCGTAACGCTTGCGGATATTGGCCGTGGCTTCCTCTGGTGTCTTCTTATTCAGGAGTTCGCCGACCATCTCGTATTTGAGGCGCTTTCGCCACAGTTCATCGGAGTCGGCGGAATTGGCCGGCCATTCGGCTTTGGCCCGGTTGGCGCGATACGTTTCACTGACGGTCAGGTCGAACTCCTTTTTGAGTTCCTCCATGATCCAAGCGATGCGAGCCTCCACCCGGGTCTCGTAAACGTGGTAGATTTCGTAAGCGGCGTTGATGTTGCCGAGGAAAGCGGTGTTGTAGTAAATGCTCTTCCCGTAGTCCGCCATGAACTTATCCCGGTCGCTACCGAGGAAAAACAGCCGCTGGCCGTCGAGATCGCCCATGTAATCCGGGATAACCTGGGCGTAGTCAGCGGGACGTACATTGTCGTGATTGTAGTGGGCCTGCTCCAGTAGTTTGACGAGGGTGCTGGCCTCACGGGAGAGCGACTGGGCCGTGGAGAATTGCTCGCGATCGGTCGTCGCGGCAAAACTGGTGGCGAGCGTCAGCGCAACTGCGACCGACGCGCTGAGCCGGCGAAATAGACCAAGGGAGCGGATCATGGTGGGTGAGATGGGAACTTGGGTGATTAGATTCACTCGCGGTCAAAACCGGGAGTGACGTGCCCGATGGGTGGGAGTGGCGAAAATTCGTCACGGGGCATAAAGGATGAAGGTGTTGGGCCGGTGCAAGGTCAGGACGAAAATGATCACAATGGGACTCACCTTCGACTTAGAAGATCCTTCGCATTATCGAGCAGCGCTTTCTCGGCCGGGGTGAGTGCACTCAGTCCCTCGCTGTTGATCTTGTCGAGGATGCGGTCAACCTCGGCCCGGATGTTTTCCTTTCCGGTCAAAACCGTTGGAGTGACATCGACCGGCGATTCCGTCGGGGGAACGACGAGGCTGGGTTTTCTGCCGCGCTTCATCCAACGCGGTCGTTCAATCTCATCGCCGCGACGCCGAAACGGCCAAGTGGACTCGTGCACGAATCGGAAGTAGAAAAGCCCAGTGAGAATACCTCCGAGATGAGCGGAGCTCGAAAGACTGATGTCGAACGGCAGCCCGGCCCCGGGAAGCTCGTAAAACATGAACCCGAACGCGGCGATTCCCGCAAATGCCATCACCACATGTTTGGGTCGAAGGGTGACGGGAAAGATGAAAAAAAGCAAAAAGCTGAGTGGCTGCTTGGGCAAAAGGCAGGCGAAGACGGTGAAGAGCGCGGCCACTGCCGGCGTCGCGCCGATGTGAGATTCTCCTCCGCCAAACCGCCAGTGGGCTGCTGCCCAGAGGCTGCCACCTACCACCGTGGCGGAAACGAAGACTCCCAGGAAACGCCCTGATCCCAGCATCGGCAGGAGTTCGCGGCCCAGAAAATAGAGCGCGAAGACGTTGAAGATCCCGTGAATGATGAAACCGGTGCTGTGCAGGAAAACGTGCGTCACCAGCGTCCAGACCCAGCCGCGCTCCAAGGCGGGCACGGAAAGCGCGAGAAAATAGTCGGCGCTGCGGCCAGCGCTCACCCAGGATGACGAAGTCACGAGCTGCACGGCGAATCCCGCGACGATCGCCGAGATGAGCCACGTGAGCACCGACGTCCGCTCCCGAGGGTAGTCATCGCGCAGGTAGGACCGATCGGAGGGCATCGGCTGAACCGTAGCGGGCAGCCTTTCAAACACAAGCCGTCGCAAAGAAATCACTGCCGCTTTTTTGATCAACTCTACCCGGAGTGCAGCACAAACTTCGAGGCCGCTTGACAGTGCCTGATTTTGATCCCCTTATCTCGGCGTCCAACTATGGCGAACAAGTCTGACAAATGGGGTCCTAATGTGCCGGGAAAATTCTACGTCGATCAGCAATGCATCGACTGCGACCTATGCCGGGAGACTGCCCCGTCATTTTTTACGCGCCATGACGAGGGAGGTTATTCCTACCTGTTCAAGCAGCCGACCACCGAGGATGAAATCGCGCAGTGCATGGAAGCCCTCGAAGGCTGCCCGGTCGAGGCGATCGGTAATGACGGCGAAGAGTAAGCCTTTCCGCCTGGCGACCTGACCATACGTCGCCCGTTCAGTCTTTGAACCCGGCCCCACGCCGGGTTTTTTTGTAGCCTTTATTCGCGCCCTGTTAAGGTGAAGTTTGCAATGACCTAAACAGGGCTTGTTTTTCCTGCCGGCGGCACCTACAGGTCCACCGCATGAACGCCGCCCTTCTCACTGCGATCTTAAGTGTCCCTGCCCTGGCGCTTGCGCAGGCCCCGGTTACCCTTCCCGCCGTCGCCGTGCACTCTCCGCGGGTCGCCAATCAGACTCCGGGAGCAACGTTTGCGATGCCGGTATCAGCCCTTCGCTTCGAGCCGCGGGTTGATATCCAGCCGCGGAATCTCGCGGAAGGGCAGGCCGATATCACGCTCCGCGGCGGAATCTTTGAAAATACCGGGTTCCAAATTGGTGCGGTCACGGTCGGGGATCCGCAGACCGGTCACTATTTTGCGGAGTTACCCGTGGCTCCGATGATGCTCGGTGCACCGGAGATCGTCACGGGTGCCGATCTCATCTTCGGGGCGACCAACGCGACCGTTGGCACCATTCGTCAAGGGTGGCGCCCCGTACGGACCACTGGTTTCCTTTCACTCGGGCTCGGCGAGAATCGCTTGCGACGGGGAGATCTTTATCAGGGTTACGCTCGCTCCGTCAACGAGCAGACGCAGATTGGGACCGATGTCTCGATCGCGCACTCACAGTCGGACGGTTCGGTGCCTTTCGGCGAACATCGCTTCGATCGGATTAACGGTCGGATTCAACTCATCCGCGGAAGAGCGCAAACCGATCTGTTCGCCGGGTATCAGGCCAAGTTCTTCGGTTGGCCCAATCTGTACACGCCTTTCAATTCCAACGAAACCGAGAACCTCCAAACGTCGCTGTTCGTGCTGAATCATCGGGTGACGCTGGAGGCGGGTGATTTCATCGAGGCCGGCCTCTATCATCGCCGAAACAAGGACGATTATGCCTTCAACCGTTTCGCTCCCGTGGGCCCGGTCCATCCGTTTCAGCACACAACGTGGGTCACCGGTGGGGCCGTGACGGGCCGCCAGACGATCGGCGTCCTCGCGTTTAACTATCGCGCCGAACATCTGGTCGACGAACTCGAGTCCACGTCGCTGCGCTTCGGGCGTTTCAACGCGCGCCGGTTCACCAAGCTGGCGCTCGTACCCGAGATCGCCTGGGGCGCGTCGGCCGGCGGCCCAACCACCGCCCGCGCGGGTATTGCGTTTGATGATACCAACCGTGATCCCTCGGCCATTTCGCCAGTGCTCGAACTCGTGCGCGTGTTCCCGTCCGGCCGCCTGCGGCGCGTGCACGCGAGCTTCATCGAAACCTCGCAGGTGGCAACCTACACTGCGCTGAACTCGAGTACGACGGCGGGCCTCTTCCGTGGTAACCCGAATCTCGGCCGGCAAACGTCTCGCAATCTCGAGTTGGGCCTTGGTGGGCAGTGGGCCGGGTGGACCGGGAGCGCCGCGGTTTTCTTTCGCCGCGATCGAGCGTTGGTGGATTGGACGTTTCGTCGCGGCGTCACGGCGCGCACGGCCAATGCGGTGGATATCGATGTGGGTGGCTTTGAACTCGTCGCCCACCGGAGCTGGAGAACGGTCGATTTAACCTTGGGCTATACCGGCTTGACGAAGGATGCCGATTACCGCGTCGCCACGGTCGACGCCAGTTTCTATGCGTTGAATTATGCGCGCCATCGGTTCACGGCGGCGGTAACGGCGCGGCTGGGGCATGGGTTCGAACTGCGGCTCGATAATGTCGCGCGTTTCCAAGCGCCCAATCTGCTCCGCACCATCGGTGGCGACGAAGCTTTGAGTAGTGCCGCGGGGCTGGCGTATCGCCCGCGGGCCTGGCGGGGACTCGAAGTTGCCGTGCAGGTGGAAAATCTCTGGGACACGGATTTCCAAGACGTCCCAGCGGTGCCGGCCGCCCGTCGCCAGACGTCGTTTCGACTCACGTATGGCTGGTGATCCCGACTTTGCCATTTGACTTTGTGCGCGCCCAGAAGTTGTTGCGCGCCCATGTCTGCCAACCCGTATCTCGACCCCACCTTTCAGATTCGCTGGTCAGCGTTGACGCCGGAGCTGATTCGTCCGGCGATCGAAACTGCACTTTCGCGCGCGCAAGCGGCGATCGCGGAGATTGCCAGCGGGGATATTGGCAACGTTATGTTTGAGAACACCTTTCTGGCGCTTGAGCGCGCGACGGAAGAGCTGAACGTCACGTGGGGAAAAGTGACCCATCTCCAGTCGGTGGCCGATTCGCCGGAACTCCGGGAAGCGCACAACGCCATGCTCCCGAAAGTGTCCGCATTCTATGCGAGCATTTCGCTGAACGCGCCGGTGTGGGCCCGGTTGAAAGCCTTGGCCGAAAGTCCCGCGGCGGCGGCATTACAGGGGATTTACCGTCGGTTTTTTGAAGAGACGCTCAAGGATTTTCGCCAGGCGGGGGCGGATCTTCCGGCGGAGCAGCGAGCCCGGCTGGAAGGGTTGCAAACTGAACTCGCGCAACTAACGCAGAAGTATTCGGAGAATGTCCTTGATGCGACCAACGGTTGGCAGCTCGTGGTGGAGGACGAGCAGCGGCTCGCGGGTCTTCCCCCGCATGCGAAAGCCGCGGCACGGCGCGGTGCGGAAGCCAAGGGGCTGGGCGGCTGGCGGTTCACCCTGCACATGCCGTCACAGGAGCCGTTCATGACGTATCTTGAGGATTCAGCGCTGCGGCAGGAGATGTGGACCGCCGCCGCCCAACTCGGCGCGTTGCCGCCTCACGATAACACGCCGTTGATCGGGCGTATCCTCACGCTCCGCGCCGAGAAGGCCGCCTTGCTCGGAAAGCGGCACTTTGCCGATCTCGTGCTTGAGCGCCGGATGGCGAAATCAGGGGAACACGCGCTCGCGTTCATGGAAGACATGCAGGCGCGGGCCGCGGGTGCGTTTGCCCGGGAGACCCAGGAGTTGGAAGCGTTCAAGGCGCAGCAGACGGGTAAACCTGTGAGCCGACTCGCCCCGTGGGATCTCGCGTTCTGGGCGGAAAAGCTGCGCAAGAACCGCTACAACTTCGAGGAGGAAGCCTTGCGGCCGTACCTTCCCATGAACCGGGTGATCGCCGGGCTGTATGAACTGGTCGGGCGGGTCTTTGGGCTGCGGGTGGTGGAACGCGACGCACCGGTGAAGGGCCAGGAGGTGCCCGACGCGGTCGAGACGTGGCATCCGGAAGTGAAGTTCTATGACCTCTACGACCGGCAGGACCGGCACGTCGGCTCGTTCTATGCCGACTGGCATCCGCGCGAATCGAAACGCGGCGGCGCCTGGATGAACTATTTGATTACCGGCGGACCCATGCCAGGTGGCGGGCGCGCCCCGCATCTCGGGCTAATTTGCGGCAACATGACCCCGCCCGAATCGGCGAGTGCGGACGCGAAGCCGGCGCTGCTGACGCATCGCGAGGTGGAGACCATTTTCCACGAGTTTGGTCATTTGCTGCATCACCTGCTCGGCGAAGTGGAAATCAAATCGTTGAACGGAGTAAACGTAGCATGGGATTTTGTGGAGCTTCCTTCGCAGATCATGGAAAACTGGACGTGGGAGCGGGAGAGCTTGGATTTGTTTGCGCGCCACCATGAGACCGGCGCGACGATTCCGGAGGAGATTTTTGAGAAGATGGTCGCGGCCAAAAATTTCCGTTCGGCGACCGTGACCATGCGCCAAGTGGCGTTCGCCCGGATGGATCTCCTGCTTCACATGCGCACGGAGGAGTTTTTGCGGGAAGCGGACGTGGAGCCGAAAGTGCGGGCGCTCATTGCGGATTGTCTGATTCCGACGGAGCCACCGGCGCCGACGATCGTGAAGCGTTTCACGCATGTGTTCTCCGATCCGGTCGGCTATGCCGCGGGTTATTACTCCTATAAATGGGCGGAGGTGCTCGATGCCGATGCCTTTACCCGGTTCAAACGGGAAGGGCTGTTTAGCTCGCAGGTGGGATCCGAGTTCATTGAACATGTTTTGAGTCGGGGAAATTCCGAGGATCCCGCGGAACTGTTTCGGGCGTTTATGGGTCGTGATCCAGACCTGAACGCGCTCCTTCAGCGCAGCGGCCTGGTGCCAGCCGCGTGAAGATGCGCGGGCGGTTTCCAGAATCGCCCCATGCGTCGTAGACTCCTCTTTCTCCTGCTCGGCCTCGCCGCGGGACTGCTGGTGATCATTGCAACCCTGCCTTGGTGGCTAGGAATTGCGGCGAAATCCATCGCACCCGGGCGCGGCTTCACTTTCGCCAGTTACGAACGGATCGGCTACAGCCGCTTTGCGCTAACCCAAGTAGAGTACCAGCGAGAGCGAGTGCGGGTAACCGCATCGCGGGTCGAAGCGGATTCGCCCGTCCTTTTTTTAATGCGACGCTGGCGGGACCGACCCAATCCAATTCACGTGGCGGAGTGGCAGGTTCATGTCGCTCCAGCCACCGGTCCGGCGAAGCCGTCCACCTCAGATCGCGGCTGGACCCCGCTGAACCGTTTGCTGCAACGCATCGCTGGACACCTGGATTCCTGGGCGCCCCACGTCACGGCCGAAGCCGGATTTGTGCGCTGGCCCGGCGCGGAAATCGGGACGGAACGGGCAACGTGGAAATCGCGTGAACTCACGGTCGGGGCGCTGCGCTATCGCGATCTGGCCGCGGATGCGTCGCTCGCGTTTGGGTCCGGGGTGGACGCCCTGAAGCTAAGCGCCCGATCGCTCGACGGAACGATGAGCCTCGCGCTCGAAAGTGACGGCCCGCAGGTCAAAGGAAACGGGGCGTGGTTGGAGCAGCCGGCAAGCATCGAGGCGCGCTTCGGTGCGACCGGCTGGCTGCCGGCCGAGGCCGCGCTGAACGCGGTCGAATGGAACGTTCCCGGTGATCGACTAAAACTGGAGGCTTTTTATCAACGAGTGCGCGGGTCGGCGCAAATCGAATGGCGGGACCAGAAACTTACGGCCGACGTCAACGTAGTCAGTGAACCGATTCCGGATAAGCCTGCGCCGCCGCTGACCATTGATCTCCGCGGTCAAGGCGATTGGACTGCGTTTACGATCGAGGCGTTGCAGATCATATTACCCGGCATTGGCGCCCGGTTGAGTGAGCCGGTGACGGTCGAAAGAAACGGAATCCTGCGCGGCGAAGGTGCGCGGCTCGCCTTGCGGGCAGACCTCGGCGGGCAGCCGTGGTTTGCGGCGGAAGGCATCGTGACCGGAGAAGCGACGGTGACATCGGGAGCGACGGCCGTGCCGCTTGTGACCTTTGCAGCGCAGGCGACAGACTTTCAGGCGTTCGCGATGAAGCTGGCCGGGGCCGAGGCGGACGGAACGTTGGAGTGGCCGCGATTGCAGATTTCAAGAGGCGCAATCCGTGGGCAGGAAGGGGAGACCCTCGACCTGAACGGCGGTTGGGACTTCACGGCCAAGGAGCTGCTGGCCGCGAGGATCGAGGGCACGATT
>Ga0163144_10008614_pt1 | contig 22057 bp, 14 predicted proteins | sample OliLak19BULKMAT1_FD_123175 | JGI IMG/M metagenome (GOLD analysis project Ga0163144, IMG submission 123175) | Freshwater microbial mat bacterial communities from Lake Vanda, McMurdo Dry Valleys, Antarctica - Oligotrophic Lake LV.19.BULKMAT1 | ecosystem: Environmental > Aquatic > Freshwater >... | reverse complement strand
GATCGCTTCGACCTGCCCGCGCTTGAGTCGCCGTCGCATCCGCCGCACCCACTTCGATCGATCCTGCTCGGACCAGCTCGCGCAATGCTCCGCGAGGTGGGTCAGGTGCTCGACGCCGTGATAGAAGTCCGCCACCTTGACGATGCTCTCGGGCGCCAGGCCGAGCGACCTCGCGAGATCGTCGGCCCGGTCCCAGATCCAGCGCGCGCCGTCGGCCGTCATGATGATCTCCTTGGCCTTCGAGGCGCCTCGGAGTCTCCGTTCCGTGACGAGCAGGCCGAAGGTCGCGTCGGCGTCGCCGAGCGTGCCGTCGTAGATGACGGGGACCGTCGGGTCTCGGCGTCCCTTCTCGTCGATCACGTACGCCACGATGAGCTTGGGCTCGCGCCACGGCGTGCGGAAGCGCCGCCGGCCGCTCTTTGCCTCGCGCCCTCGACGCCCGCCCTCTCGCAGGCGAATGCGTCCGCCGTCGGTGCTGATCACGATGCGCTTGCCTTTCAGTTCGCTGGTGAACACGCGCCCCAGCGTCGCGGCCTCTGCGCGCGCCTGTCGCTGGGCGAGGGCCTCGCCGCCCACGTGCAGCGCGAGCGAGCGCACGGTCTTGCCGTCGAGACAGCTCCCGCGCTCGAAGCGCGCCGCGCGCGTCTCCTCGAAACTCGCGGTGCGAAGGGCCGGCCGGGCGACCTCGCTGTAAGGGGCCGGCGTCGCCTGGTAGGCGATGCCCAGCGCATGGAGGGCGGGGTAGAGTCCACCGCCCGCCTCGCCTCGCCGTCCCACGCCGCGCGCCCGGCCCGGCTGACCGTCATGGTTCTCGCTGAGGTAGCGCGTCTCAAAGTTCAAGATCGCGCCTCCGAGGAATCGCACCGCCGTCGATCGCCGGCCTTGATGGCGAAGCGGCGTCGCGCGACGCTCGCGCGCTCGCGCGCTCGCTCGACCGCCACCGCGACCCACGCCGGATCGTCGTGAAGGAACGCCACGGCTCCGGCGGCGACGTGGCTGGCGGCGAGCAAGAACTGGAGCAGAACGTCGTCCTCGAAGCGCAGGAAGGCCTCCGCGTCGGGGTCGCGCACGAACTCCTCGACGGCGGCGAGGATCCGGGGCTCGAAGGCGGCCAGGCATCGCCCGGCGAACCGCGCGAGATCGGGACGCCCCTTCGCGACGAACACGGGATCGCCGATCTGAGGGAATGCAGTCATTCCCGTGCCGTGCGCTGCCAGGTGTGGTTACCAAAGCAGATCGGTTGGGCACGGGAACTTCTTTCGCAGCAACGACGTACGTCATTTCGCTCCTCGCTCGCGGGTGCCGACTTTTTGGGATTGCACCCGGCCATACCTTGGAAGGGTTACGAGATTGTGACCGTGAACCTGGCAAACCCTGAACCTGGCAAACCGTGAACCTGGCAAACCGTGAACCTGGCAAACCGTGAACCTGGCAAACCGTGAACCTGGCAAACCGTGAACCTGGCAAACCGTGAACCGGGCAAAGGGTGGTTCGACGCGGTGCTCGCGACTGCCGTGGTGGCGCTACGGTGCGGTTGCTGGTTGCACTTTCCAGTCCGGAGTCCGCGGCCCACCTGTCGACCCTGTCCGGCACGGACGATCTCGATGCCGATTTGCGAAACATCAGGCGGAGTGTCGATCGCTTCGCGCAGCGACATGGGCGACTCCCGCGGGAGTTGAGGGAACTGAACTTGGCGTTGCGGGATCCAGCACGCGTGGATGCGGCAGGGTGGCCGACGGATCCGTTCGGCAATCGCTACCGATTGGAAGTGAGTGGCGTCGCACGTGCGGGCGAGTTCCGGATCTTGTCGATCGGGCGCGATCGTGTCGATGGAACTGGAGACGACCGTTCGTCAAGCAGTCGATGATCGCCTTCCCGCGACGACTCGTCGCTCCATGGGGGACGGAGCGCGAACGGAGGAGAGCGAAGACTCGAGGCTCCGTCGAGTACGACGGTGTCACCAAGCAGGTTGACGAGTTCGGGTTCGTGGCGACGATGGCGGCATGACCACATCCCGCGCTGCGTCGCGGCTTGATGCGTATCTGGATCGGCTCTGTGCCGCGGTCGGTCATGCCGATCGGAGCGGACCGTTGCGCGCCCACATCACGTGGCTCTTGCTGCCCGGGGATCGGAAGCGCGTCGAGCCGAGGGCCTCCGTCGTCGATCCTCGGCACGTGAGCGCGCGACACCCGTCGATGCACCATTTCGGGTCCCGTGCGCCGTGGAACGCCGACGCCGTGCTCGGAGTCGCCCGCGACGACGCTCTGGCGGCGCTCGAGAAGCACGCTCCGGTCGCGGGCTGGATCCTCGACGCCACGTCGTTCCCGAAAGGGGGTGACCCCGCGGTCGGTGGGACGCGCCCGTACCGCGGCATCCTCGGACAGACGGACAACGGCCAGGTCGCCGTCACGCGCTCGCTCGCCAACGCCACCCGGAGCGTGCCGTGCGCGGCGAGGCTCTACCTTCCCGAGTCGTGGGCGGAAGACTTGCCGCGGCGGCCGGCGGCCGACGTGCCCGACGACGTCGTGTTTCTCGAGAAGTGGCGGATCGCGCTGCCGCAGATTGAGCGCCCGCTCGCCGAGGGGATGCCCAAGGCGCCGATTCTGGCTGACGCGGGAGACGGCGACGCGACCGCGTTGCGCGAGGCGATCCCCGCGTTGGGGCTCTCGTACGCCGTTGGCGTCCCGGGTCAGGTGACCGTTTGGTGGCCGGGCGAGGAGCCCCTGCCGCCCAAGCGACGCCCGGGGCGCGGACGGCCGCCCACGCGCCTACGACGCGATGCGAAGCACCGTCCCGTGTCGATCGAATCGTTCGCCAAGGGCCTCGCACCGACGCAATGGAAGGGCGTCACGTGGCGCGAAGGGACGAAGGGCGCGATGAAGTCGCGATTCGCCTGGGCTCGTGTTGGAGGGGCCCATCGCGACGAAAATCGCAAGGAGCCGCACCCGGAGGAGTGGCTGCTGATGGAAGGGGCCGAGGACGCTGCCGCGCCGACGAAGTGCTGGTTGTCGTCGGTGCCGGAGCACCTCGCGGGGTGCCCAAAGGGGGCCTCCCGTTTCGGGAGCGGCGCGAGCGCGAGCGCCCGTCCGTCGCGTCGAACGGGCTGTTGGGGTCATGGTTCCCTGGGTCGAGCACGCGCAGCTCCGAACGCCCGCGGTCGCCCGGCGGCCGCCGCTCCGCCCCGGTCCCGCCGTTCGCCTCACCCCGCTCCCCGGTCGCCGACTCGAAAGCCGCCCTCGCATCGCAGCGCGTCCCGTCGGCTCGGCAACGACCCGCCACGACCCCCTGCGCGGCCCCGCCGAAACGGAACGGCCTCGCCGGCACCCCACGGCTACGGCAGGTGTTCCGCGAGGAACCGCGCCACGCCGTCGTCCGTGTGGGGCGCGATCACGTGGTGCGCGAGGTCCTTCGCCTGCGGAATCGCGTTTCCCATGGCCACGCACAACCCCGTCTCCCGCAACAGCGGCAGGTCGTTGTGCTGGTCGCCGAACGCGACCACCCGCGACGCCGGCACCCCGTACCGCTCCGACAGCAGCCGCAGCGCCTCGGCCTTGCCGCGCCCCGTGCGCTGCACCTCCGTCAACACGAGGTCCACGTCGGCGAACTCCGGGAAGAGCGACATGGGGAAGACCTCGCGGTGCAGCCGTGCCCGCGCGTCGTCGCCGAGCGCGCCCCACGCCTCGTCGCACGCCGCCCGCGTCCCGTAGAAGAGGCTCACGCGCAGCAGGTCGTCGTGCGGCAGCGTCCCCACGTCCGCCTCGACCGGCACCACGTTGCGGAACCAACTCATCACCCGCGGGTGCTCGGGATGCGCCGTCCGGCGCGTGAACTTCGACCCCCGCTGGTGGCGGAAATGGAACGCCGCCCGCGACTCGACCGGGTGGAGGTGGGGGACCAAGTCGTCGGGGATCGTGGCGTAGTGCCAGGGCGCCGCGCCGCCCGGGTGGCCGATCCAGGCCCCGTTGTAGGCCACGATTTCCGTGTCGAGCCCGAGTTCGGCGTGGATCTCCCGGGACCCCTCGAGGCTGCGGCCGGTCGCGATCACCACCAAGAACCCGAGCGCCCGGACCCGGGCGACCTGTGCCCGGGCCGCCGGCGACACCCGTCCCTGGCCGTCGAGCAGCGTCCCGTCGAGGTCGAAGACGAGGGCGTCGTACGACGCGCGGGTGATCGGAACCCTTCGGGGGACGGTCGGCATGGGAGCCACGAAGGGATACCATGGGCCGCGGGCACGGCGTCGCACGGAGCCAGCGGAACCCGGATCCACGCATGACCGCCGCGCCGTCCTCGCCCGCCCCCCCGTCGCCCGGGTCCCCGGTCCGCTGGCCGTGGGCGCTCGTGCCCGTTGTGCTCGCGCTCGCCTACGCGGCAGGCCACGCGCTCCTCGGCCACCGGCCGACGCTGGCCGGCATGGTGCCCGACGACGCGATCGTCACGTGGCGCTACCGCGACCTCGAGGCCTACGACGCCGCGCACGCGGCCCCCGAGGGCTCGAACCAGGTGCGCGCGTCGGAGGAACTCGGCGCACAGGTGAACCTGCCGGGGCTGCCCGGCGTCGCCCGCGACCGGCCGCTCCTCGAGATCGGGCTCGACCCGACGCGCCGCGCCGACCCGCGCGCCTTCGTGCTGCCGGTCGAGGACGCGGGCGCGGTCCGCGCCGCGTTCGCGAACCCCGCGCTCGAGGAGCGGCACGCGCGCCGCGTCGTCGTTCACGGCGCGTGGGCGGCCGCGGCCTGGGACACCCGCGTCGCGCTCGACGCGGGCCGCGGTCGAGGCCTCCTCCCGCCGCTGCCCGCCGATGCGCGCTGGAGCGTCACCGCCGACTGGCGACGGTTCGTGGACGCGGCGCTGCTGCCGTGGGTCGCCGAGCGCCCGCCCTACGTCGGCGTGCTCGCCGCCCTCGGCTTCCGTCCCGCCAGCCTGACGCGCACCGCCGACGGGAGCGGGCCCGTCGAGGCGCAGGTCGAGGCCGGCCGCGTCCCCTTCGTGCGGGAGGCGTGGACGCAGGTCACCCTCGTCGCGTGGGACGGCCGCGTCGAGGCGACGCTGGTCCCCGCGCCCGAGAGCGAGCTCGTCCCGCTGCTCCGCGCGCACGCCGCCGCGACGGGTCCCGTCGGCGACGCACCCGAGCCGCCGAGCGGCGCGTCGGCGTGGCTCCGCTGCCCCGACGTCCGCGCCCGCAGGATCCTCGCGCTCGCTCTCTGGTACGCCGGCGTCGCGTGGCCGGACGCGGTCGTGAAGGACGGCTTCGCGGCGCTCCGCCTCGACGCCGCGGGGCCGGGCACCGAGGCGTGGACGCTCGCGGCGCTCGAGTCGCCCGGGCTCGTCCCCGCATGGACGCTCGCGTGGGCTGGTCGGGGCGCGTCCGCGCCCGCGTTCGCCGCGTTCGGCCTCCCCGTCCCCGACCTCGGCGCGAGCGCGCCGCTCGCGCGGGGCGTCGGCTCGTTGCGCGCCCCGTTCGGCGGCGAACCCGCGGAGGCCGACGTCGCGCGCGTGGCGGCCGCGTCGGGCGACCTCGAGGTGCTCGTCGCGGGCGCGGGGGCGGCGGCGTCCGCCCGTCGCTGGGCCGACGAGGTCCGTTCGACGCCGCTCGCGGTCGCGACCGACGCACGTCGCCCGATCGTCACCGGGTTCCTGAAGGCCATGGACGCGCAGCAGGTGCTCGGCGCGGCGGTCGCCCCGGGCGGCCTGCTCGCCTCGGTGGCGGACGGCGACCTGGCCCTCACGCTCACGACCGACGGCACGGCCCTGATTCTCGACGTCCGCCGGGCCTCGCCGTCCCGGTGACCGACGCCCGATCCCCCGGCAGCCGGGGGGGAGGTGGCAACGCGAGGCCCGGCCGGCGCCGCGTCCGGCGGCCCAAGGGTCACGCGGGCCTTGCGGGAACCGCCCGTGGCGTGTCCTGTAGGCCCATGCTCGCCCTCGCTTCTCGTTGGCTTCGCGATGGCGCGGACGCTCTCACCCCCGTGGCCGAAGCCGCTCGCGCGATGGGCTTCACCCAGACGTTCGCGTCGCGGCCCCCGCGCGACGCCGCCCGGGCGAAGGGCCTCCTGGCCTCCCTCGGCCTGACGCTCGGCGGGGTCGGCGCCGACCCGACCGATGCGCCGCCCGGGTTCGCCGGCGCGATCGACCGCGCCGCCGAACCGGCCGCCGTCCTCAAACGGCCGCTCGTCGTGGCGGACCTCGGCGACGCCGTCGCGGCGAGCAACGAGACCGTGGAGCGGGCCGTCGAGCGGTGGTCGCGGGTGCTGCACGCGGCGGTGAGCGCGTGGTCGGGCCTCTCGATCGCGGTCCGGGTGAGCGGGCGGAAGGACGGGTTGTTCGGCTTCGAGCAGACCGCGTGGCTGCTCGATGACCTCTCGAGTCGTCCCGTGGGCCTGTTCCTCGACCCTGTCCGCATCATGGACCGCGAGCGCGCTGGCGCGGGGCCCACGGTGCTCGCGTGGGCCGACCGGTTCGCCGCCCGGACGATGGGGGTGGCGGTCCACGGGCGCGGGCCCGACGGCAAGGGCCACGCGCGTCCCGAGGACGACGGGCCCGACTGGGGTACGCTCAAGACCCTCGTCCCGAGCCAGGCGGTCCGCGTCCTCGACGTGGGCCCCGACCTCGCGGCCGAGGAGGTGATCGACGCGCGTCGTCACCTCGAAGAGGTCCTGCACTGGTGACCCGCACGGGTCGAGAGGTTTCCATGAGCGGCGGACACGCGTCGGCGGGTGGCGGACACGGGCACGCGAGCGGCGGCCACGGGCACGCGAGCGGCGGCCACGGGCACGCGGGCGACCCGCACGGTCAGGGGGCGCACGGTCAGGGGGCGCACGGTCAGGGGGCGCACACGTCCGCGGGCGGCGCGCACGGCTCGACCGAACTCCCCGCGGCCCCGGCGACGCGCTCCATTTCGCCGGCGCGCGCCGACTTCGAACAGCCGTGGGCAGGTCGCCTGCTGCTCTGGCCCGTCGTCTGGACGGTCGTCGCCGTGGTCTTCGGGGTCCTCGCCCAACGCAACGCGGGGACCGTCGACCTCGAGAGCGCCCACGGGCACGGCGACGCGCACGACGCGGCGCCGGGGCACGAGCCCGTCCACGCTCCCGTCCACGCTCCCGTCCACGCTCCCGTCCACGCTCCCGCCGGGCCCTGATCGACGCGACCTCGGACGCACGTACGCGAGGCCCGGCGTCGGACGGCGCCGGGCCTCGCGTCGTTCCGGGGCGGGGTTGCCGGCCCCGGAGTCCAGCACTCAGAACTCGTGAAGAAGTCGCCTTCGCTCGGTTTCCGGCGGGCCAAGCCCCCCGGAAGCCTGCTCGGCGCGTGGCCCCTTGGGGCTCGCGCTCGCTCAGCGACCCGGCGACCCCGCGGCGGCGCCCGGGACGTCGCGGACGCAGCGGAGACCCGTGCGCGCCTGCTTCTCCGCGGCCGGCAGCGGCCGGACGCGGCGGATCGCCGCCTCGACCGGTTCGTCGCCCGCGCCCGCGCCCTTCGTCAGGAACCGGTCGGTCGAGCCGGAGGTCGCGCCGAGCACGGTCACGATCTCGCGCGCGTTGCCGAGGAGGCCGGAGACGCCGTAGGGCGAGAGGTCTTTCACCGACTTCACGGGGACCGGGGCCGCAAAGTCGCCCTCGTCGGGCGAGCCGCGCACGCCGCCCGGGAAGTCGTAGCGCAGGAGCGCGCCCGCCGCCACGGCCCACTCCGCCTCGGTGGGGAGGCGCACCGTCGCGCTGTCACGGTCGCTGCGCCAGGCGCAGTAGGCGAGCGCGTCGTCGGGCGAGATCCCGCGGACCGGCAGGTCCTTCGTGCTGATGCCGACGCCGGTGCTCGGGAGCATGAACTGCCCCGGGTGCTCCGGGTCGGGCACGAACTCGGCGCTCGGGACGCGGGCGCGGCGCACCGCGTCGTCGGGCAGCGAGGCGAGGAACGCGAGGTAGTCGGCGTTGCTCACCTCGAAGCGGTCCATGAAGAACGGCGCGACGCGGGGGGGCAACGCGACCGCCGGCGACCACGGCGGGCCGCGGTATTCGGCGGGGACGTCGCCCGAGACGACGAGCACCATCCCGGTCGGGACCTGTGTCCCCGCGACCGGTAGGCGCACGGTCACGGGCGCGGCCTCGCGCTCGCCGTCTTCTGCCTTGTCGCGCACGAGGAGCGGCAGGACGAGCGGCACGCGGATGTCCCCGATCGTCAGCCGCCAGTCGCCCGGCGGCAGCGCCAGCCCCTCCACCGCGCGCTCGACCGCGTCGCCACCGCGGATCACGTCCTCGACGAGCACCTTCGCGACCGGCTTCGGCGACTCGACGCGGATCCGGGCGGGGGCGAGGCGGCGCAGGACGAAGGCGGCGCGGCCGACCGCCGCGTCGCGCGTCCTGCCCGGCGGCAGGCCCTGGAGCGACCTCAGGCGGTCCTCCGCGTCGGAGGCGACGAAGTCGTGGATGCGGGCGGCGTCGCCGGGCGAGAACCGCGAGGCCGCGCCGGCCAAGGCATCGAGGCGGCGGTCGAGGCCGTCGAGTTGGGCGAGGGAGAACGTCACGAGGTCGGTCGCGGCGCCGCCGCCGCCCGCGTCGCGCGACGCGGCGCCCCGGCCGACGAAGAACCCGACGGCCGCGATCGCCAGGGCGCCGAGCGCCCGCGCGAGGTTGCGGCGCATCGCGCCGCCGACGGAGCGGGCGACGGACCCCGCGGAACTGCCCTCGGCGGCGCCCGCGCGGGTCCGGCTGCCCGAGAGGTACGCCTCGACGTCGGACACCAGCGAGCGGGGGTTCACGTAGCGGTCGGCGGTCTTCGGCGCCATGGCCTTGCGGATGATGGCCGCGAGCCCCGCCGGGACCGACGACGGCAGCGGGGGGTACGTGCCCTCGCGCGCGTCGCGGAAGAGGTCGTCCATCGTCCGCAGGCCCTCGTCCTGCAGCCGCTTGAGCTTCTCGGCGCAGAGCGCGGCCTTGCGCGTGTCGCCCTCCTGCTTCGCGGCGGCTTGCGCCGCCGTGAGCGCGGTGATGCGCTCCTTCAGCGCGGCGCGCGAGATGTCGGCGGCCGGGGCGAGCGGGGGCTCGCCCGTGACGCAGTAGCGGAGCAGCGCGCCGAGGCCCCAGACGTCGGTCCGCTCGTGGACCGACCCGCGCGCCTGCTCGGGCGCGAGGAACCGCGGCGTCCCGACGATGCCGATGTCGCCGGTGCTCGGCGGAATCGCGACGCCCGCGGTGCGGGCCGTGCGCTCGAGGACGTAGCAGATGCCGAAGTCGATGACGTACGGCCGCAGGGTGCGCGAGTCGAGGAGGATGTTGTCGGGCTTGAGGTCGCGGTGGACGACGCCGTTCTCGACGTTCGCGATCTGCAGGCCCTCGCACACCGGCACGAACACGTCGCTGAGGAGCGTCGCGACGTCGGCGAACGACTTGAGCGTCGCGTAGCGCGAGAGGGTCCCGTTGCGGCCCATGGTCACGATCTGCGTGAGCGTGAACGGGCGGTACAGGAGTTCCATCGTGAAGTACGGGCGGCCGACGTGCGCACCGCGGTCGAACACCGGCATCAGGTTCGGGTGGCGGAGGTTGGCCTCCACCTCGATCTCGCGCAGGAACCGCCGGGCCATCTGCTCGGTCTGGCCGTCGGCGAGGAGCTTCAATGCGACGTAGCGGTTCGTCGTGGGGTCGAAGGCGCGGTACACGGTGCCCGTGCCGCCCTGCCCGATCGGGTCTTCGAGGGTGTAGCGCCCGACCTGCGTCCCCGTGGGGAACTCCGCGACGATCGCCGGCTCCTCGGGGGCGCCGGTCGGCGTCGCCACCGACGACGGCTTGCCCTGCTCCTTGCGGCGCTGCTCGCGCCGGGCCCGCGCGCGGGCGAGGGCCTCGGGGTCCTTCGGCGTGCGGCCGACGGGCGGCTTGCCGCCCTGCTTCCCGGCCGCGGTCTTCGCCTCGGGCGCCGCGGCCTCCTCTTCTTCCTCGTCGTCGTCGTCTTCGTCGTCGGCTCCGGGGCCGGCACTGCTGGGGCCGGCACTGCTGGGGCCGACACTGCTGGGGCCGACACTGCTGGGGCCGGCACTGCTGGGGCCGGCACTGCTGGGGCCGACACTGCTGGGGCCGGCCGTCGCGGCCTGGGGCGCCTCGACGGCGCGCGCGACGGGTTCGCCGGCCTTGAACTCGACGACGACCGACGCCCGGCACCCCTTGCAGGTCACCTTGAGGACGCCGCCCTCGCGGATCGCCGCGAGGCTGCCCCGATGTTTCTGGCCGCAGAGCGGGCAGTAGAAGACGTCGTCGGAGGGGGAAGGGGCGGGCGTCGCGCTCATGGTCGGCCGTAGGGTACCGGCAGACGCGCGGGAGCGAAACCGCCGCCTACGGAACGGGCCCCGCCGCCACGGGGCCTGGGCCGGGACCCTCGTCCCCTGCGGCCGTCGGCGTCGCCGCCGGGAGCCACGTCGTCACCGTGGTGCCACGGCCCGGCGCCGACTCGATCCGGATCTCCCCCCCGAGGTCGGTGACGATCCGCTTGACGATGGCCAGACCGAGGCCGGTTCCGCGCGTCTTCGTGCTGAAGTCGGGCTGGAACAGGCGGCGCATGTTCTCGGGCGGGATCCCGACCCCGTCGTCGGCGATCGTCACGAGCACCCCGTCCCGGCCGTCCTTCGGGCCGAGCCCGCGCCGGGTCCGGACCGTGATGCGGACGCGGCCCTTGGCCTCGTCCAGGCTCTCGACGGCGTTGCCGACGAGGTTGACGAAGACGCGGGAGACCTCGTCGCGGTCCCATCGGACGCCGGGCAGGTCGGACGCGAGGTCGGTCTCGATCTGCTCCCGGGCCGACTCGCCGCCCGCGTACAGGACCGCGACCGACCGGACCTGCTCGTTGACGTCGAGGGCCTCGATCGCGCGGGGGGGGAACCGGGCGAAGGCGCTGAAGTCGCTGGCGATGCGCGCCAGGGCGTCGATCTGCTCGAGGACGACCTTCGTCGTGGGCTCGATCATCTGGGTGGCGAACGACGGGTCGCTCCTGGACGTGGCGGCCAGTTGCTGGAGCATCAGTTTCATGGGGGTCAGCGGGTTCTTGATCTCGTGGGCCACCTGGCGGGCCATGCCCCGCCACGCCGACTCGCGCTCGGACTGGGCCTCGCGTTCCCGTAGTCGTTTCAGGTCGGCCGTCATCACGTTGAAGGCGTCCACCAGGGCGCCCACCTCGTCGCGGCCGCCGCGGGGCAGCGCGGTGTCGAGGTCGCCGCCGGCGACGCGGCGGGTGGCGTCCGAGAGGGACGAGAGCCGGCGCGCGAGGCCACGGGCGGTGTAGAGGCCCGCGACGACCATGAGGACGAATGCGAGGAGGTAGGCGGACAGCAGCACGCTGCCGGTCTCGGCGGCCCGGAGCTCCGCGCGGTCGCTGTCGTAGAGGAGCGGCACCGCGAGCACCGCCGTGGGCGGCCCGGACGTCGCGAGGCGCGTGTACGCGACGCGGGCCCGTCGCCCGGCGACGTCCTCCTCTCGCACGAGGAGCTCGCGCCCGTCCACCACGAGCGCGCGGTGGACGTCGCCGTCGAGGCGGTGGGGGAGGATCTCGGCCTCCACGAGCCCGCGGAGCGACGAGCCCACCAGCGCCCCCGCGCGGTAGACCGAGAGGTCCTGGACGCGGAGGTCGGCGTACTGGGCGATGTTGCGGCCGAGTTCCTCCTCGAAGCTCGTGCGGACGGTGCGCTCGATTTCGCGTCGCGACGAGCGGGCGATCTCGGTCTGCCGTTCGCGGAAGTCCTGCTCGGCGCGCGCGACGGCGTCGCGCCAGTTCGCGTAGCCGAGGAAGAGCAGCGGCACGAGCGAGACCGCGAAGTACGACCCGAGGATCTTGTCCTGCAGCCGCGCCCGGAAGCGCCGCAGGCCCACGAGGAACACCACCAGGGCGACGAGCGCGCCCGCGCCCACGCCGACGAGGACCGCGCGTGCGAGGCCGTAGACCACGTCCTCGAAGCTCCGCTCGCGGCCGCGCGCGAGCACAACGCCGCGGGCCCCGGCGGGGACCGCGAGCCACGCCGCGCCGGCGCCGTCCACGGCCGGCATCCACGTCGGCTCTTCGACGGCGGCGGCGGCGTCGAGGCGGGGGAGCGTGCTCGGGGACGGCGGATCGGTCGAGAGGACCACCTTCCCGTCGCGCACGAGGCACATCTCGGCCGGGCCGCCGCGGCGCGGCGCATCGTCGGCCTGCGGCGGCCGTGCCGCGATGCGGGGCACGAGCCCCGCCAACTCGACCGTGAGCGCGTCGGGCACGACGACCGCGACCGTCCCGACGAGGCGGTCGTCGCTCCCGCGCATGCGCACCCAGCCCACGGTGGCCGCGACCTGGTCGCGCGTGGCGGGCACGTAGGTGACCGCGACCGGCTCGTCGCCCCGCTCCGGGTCCGGGGCCGAGTCGGGCAGCCGGTGCACCGGCGGCACGTTGATGCCGAACCGGTCGAAGCGCTTGTCCTGCGCGTCGTAGACCGCGACGAGCCCCTCGTCGCCGCGGCCGGAGGAGAACCCGAGGCGCTTCCACGCGTGGATGGCGAGGCCGTCCGATTCGCTGGCCCGGCCGCCGTAGCGGCGGAACGCGCGCAGCAGCTCCGCGTCCTCGAGGAGCTTCGGCAGGCCCATGCGCAGCGACGACGCCGTCCCGTACGGCCGCTCGACCAATTCGTTCACGCGCGCCACCAGGTCGGCCCGCTCCACGGCCTCCGACGAGCGCCAGAGCACCGGGAACAACATGGCGGTGGAGAGGATCGACACGAGGAGGACGCGGCTCGGGGCGCCCGGCCGCGCGGCGTCGGCGCGCAGCCGCCCCACGAGGGCGGCCGCGCCGACGACCAGGAAGGGTGCGTAGCCCGGGAGCGTGGGCGCGGGGCTCACGAGCGACCCGAGCAGGCCGGCCGCGACCGCGCCGGCCAGCGCCGACAGCCGCGTGAACTGCACCGCCGGGCACGCCGCCACCATGCGACGCAGGCCCGCGCGGCAAAGGGCCCACGCGGTCGCGGTCGCCGCGACGAGCGACGCGAGCCGGAGGACGCGGTCCACGGACGGGAACAGCGCGCCCGGCTCGAACAGGTTCGGCGGGCTGTGGACCGCGACCGACTCGACGAAGAACAGCCAGCCCGCGGTGCCCGCGGTAGCCACGAGTACGCCGAGCAGCGAGGTGAGGGCGCGGCCCGCCGGGCGCTCGCCCGCGGGCAGGTCGCGCAGCGCGCGCGCGAGCCCCAGCGTCGCGAGCAGGAGCGCGCCGCAGGTGAGCACCGCGTCGCCCGGGCTCGCGATCCACCCGAAGTAGCCGTGGCGACCGAAGTCGGTGGCGCCGAAGGTGGCCGACAGGCTGGGGAAGCGGCCGCGCAGGTCGAGGAGCCGGAGGCCGTGCCGCACGACGAGCGGCAGCGCCGCCCACGCGAGGCCCCGTGCGACCGGCCAGCGCACCCATCGCCGGACCGCGGCCGCTGCCGCGAGGGCGAACACCGCGAGGCCGGCGAGCCCGAGCCAGCCCTCGCCGCGCCGGCCGTCGGCCTCGATCTCCGCGGCCAGCACGTCGTCCGCCGGCGCCTCGACCTCCACGGCGAACACCGCCGCGCGGGTCCCGGGGTCGAACACGGCGCCGCGGCGGACGCCGGGCGTCGGGGGCCGGTCGAGCGACTCCCGCGGCAACACCCGCACGCCCGCGACGCCGAGCCGCGCGGCCCAGCGCCCCTCGAGGGGCAGGCCGAACGGCGACAACACGCCGCCGCTGCCGTCGCCGAGGACCACGCTGGCGCTGGCCGTCCCGCCGTCCACCGGCGACGCGACGACGATCGCGCGCACGAACGGGCCCGCGTGCCACGTCACGTCCCCGGTGACGAACGACCCGGTCCACGGGATCGGCGGGTCCGGCAGGTCGCGCAGTTCGACGGGCACGCCCGCCCAGACCGCGGGGCTCCCGGCGTCGTTGAACTCCAATCCGCGCAGGTCGTAGGCCGCCCGCAGGCGCTCGAGCGCCGCGAACCGGGCCGAGAGGTCGGGGCCGGCCTCGTCCATCGTCGCGTGCGCGCGGTCGATCGCGCGCCGCGCGCGGGTGAGCGCATCCGTCAGGCGGGCGGTGACGTCGGCGAGCGCCGCCTCGACGCGGGCGGAGCGCCGCGCGTCCACGCTTTCGGCCTCCGCCGCGCACCCGCCGAGGCCCACCCCGACGACCGCGGCCACCACCGCGCCGGCGACGGCGCGCGCGAGCGGGGACCCGGCCCGGGGGCGACGGACGCGCGAGGTCACGAGGGCGGCAGGACGCACGCGTCGCTCCGGGTCCGAGGTCGTCCGGCCCCCGATCGTCCGGGGGCCGCGGTCACACGTCCTTGAGGCTGCCCAGGAACCACGCCGACGTCCGGGCGTCGACCTTCTTCTTGTGGAGGGTGACCGTCAGGGTCCCCTCCACGGTCTTGCCGCCGGCCTGCGTCGTCAGTCGGTACGAGCGCGTGAGGCGCGTGTCGTCGCCGGTCGTACACCCCTCGGCCTGCTGCAGGGTCACGATCGTGCGGTCCTTGAAGTAGCGGTCCGCCAGCAGTTCGGCGGCCTGCTCGCGGGTGTACGAGCCGACGTTGATGTCGGTCAACGACAGATACACCCGGCCGTCCTTGTTCGGGTCCACCGCGTCGCTCACCCCGGTGGCGCTGCGGCGGCGGAACGCCGCGGCGACGCGGTCGAAGACGCGGTCGGCCTCGGCGGGCACCTTCTGCTCGCAGTCGCCCATCCCCCGCGCGCTCGCCGTCCGCACGCTGCCGGCGCCGTGGAGGACGGCGGCGGCCGCGAGCAGGAGGGCGACGGCGGGGCGGATCACGGAGACCTCCGAGACGCACGGGGACGCACGGGGACGCACGGGCACGCGTGGAGGGAGCAAATGCGATTCCGGAGTGTGCCGGAATCGGGAGTTCGGCTCAAGTCCGCCATGAACAAGGGCTTACGGACGCGAGGCCCGGCGCGCCGGGGGGGGGCGGCGCGCCCGCGGCGCCCCCGCGGGGGGACAACTTGTCTCCGGGCGAGGTCGGGCCCGGTGGTGGCCGCCCGCGGGCCTCGCGTCCCCTGCGACCGTTCCGCTGCACGCGACGCGGCGCGAGGTCGCATCCCGGGGCCGGCGGCCTACTTGAGGCCGTAGCGCTCGATCTTCTTGTAGAGGTGGCTGCGCTGCATGCCGAGCGCCTCCGCGGTGCGCTTCACGTTCCACTCGTGCTCCTGCAGCCTGTGTTGCAAGAACAGCTTTTCCGAGAGGTCCTTGAACTCGTCGAACGTGGCGCACGCGGCGAAGAGGTCGAGCCCCTGGGCGGTGGGCTTGGCGCCCGGCGTCGTCGGTCCGAGGAGCCCCTCGATCTCGGGCGCGTCGAAGACCTCGCCGTCGAGGAGGATCAGCGCGCGCTCGACCACGTTCTTCAGCTGCCGCACGTTGCCCGGCCACGGCTGCTGGGCGAGGAGGGCCAGGGCGGCGTCGGTGAGCGTGGGGGACGGCGCGCGCCCGTGGGCCTTCGACGCCTCGGAGAGGAACGCCTTCGCGAGCATCGGGACGTCGGCGCGGCGCTCCCGCAGCGGCGGCACGTCCACGGGCACCACCGCGAGGCGGTAGTAGAGGTCCTCGCGGAACTGGCCCTCGTCGACGGCCTTGCGGAGGTCCTTGTTCGTCGCGGTGACGACGCGGACGTCCACCTTGATCTGCACGCCGCCACCGCCCACGCGCGTGAGGAACTGGTCCTCAAGCACGCGCAGCACCTTCGTTTGCGCCTCGAGGGGCATGTCGCCGACCTCGTCGAGGAACAGGGTGCCGCCGTCGGCCTGCTCGAACTTGCCCTTCTGGCGGTCCACGGCGCCGGTGAACGCGCCCTTCTCGTGGCCGAAGAGCGTGCTCTCGATGAGCTCGCGGGGGATCGCGCCGCAGTTCACGGCCACGAACGGGCCCTGGGCCCGCGGGCTCATCTCGTGCATGAGGCGCGCGACCAACTCCTTGCCCGAGCCGTTCTCGCCCTGGATGAGCACGCGCGCGGGCGTCGGGGCCACCTTCGCGATGACGTCGCGCAGGCCGCGCATCGCCGCGCTCTCGCCGAGCATGCGGCCCGCCGTGTCGGACAGGCGGTGCCGCAGCGTCGCGTTCTCGCGCGACAGCCGCTGCACATCGCGCGCCTTGCGCACCTTCAGCAGCACGACCTCGCGGTCGAGCGGCTTCTCGATGAAGTCGGAGGCGCCTCGCTTGGTGGCCTCGACGGCCGTCTCGAACGTCGCGTGCCCCGAGATCACGATGACCGCGGCGTCCGGGCGGACCTTCAGGATGTCGCCGAGGACGTCGAGCCCATCCCGGCCCGGCATCTTGATGTCGAGGAAAACGAGGTCGATGTCGGGGTGGGCCTCGACGGCGGCCAGCGCGCTCTTCCCCTCGGGCGCGGTGAGCACGTCGTGGTGCTCGTACCGGAGGATGAGCCCCAGGCTGTCGCGGATGGCGCTCTCGTCGTCGACGATCAGGATCTTCACGGGCCGGCGGGTCCCTCGGGGTGGCGGGATCCTACGCGACGGCGGTGCGCGCGGAGAGCCTGTGAAGGAATCGAAGATTCCGGCACAGCCGCGAAGCGCGGACCCGCAGGGGCAGCGCGCCGAGCGGGTTTCCGGGGGCGCTGGACCCGCCGGAAACCGGGCGAAGGCGACTTCTGCACGAGGTCTGAGCCGACCCCCCGGGCCGCTCCGGGGGGTCGGCCGGGGGCGACGGCCGGGGGCGAGCCCTGGCGGCGGTGCGACCGGGGGGCGCCGGGCCTCGCGTCCCGGGCCACGGGACCGCCACCCCGGGGGGAGGGGGGCGCCGGCGTCGCCTCCGCCCGACGGCGGGCCCGCCGCGGACGGCCCGCGCCACTTCTCCACTTCCAACCGCGTCCGGGCGCGTTTCCATAGGGGCGATGACCCCCCCGGCTGACCCCCCCGACCGCCGCAGCGACGACGACCTGCTCGTCCGCGCCGGGCGGGGCGACGTCGAGGCGTTCAGCGAACTCATCGAGCGCCATCAGGGCGCGGTCTACCGCTGCTGCTGGCGGATCTTCCGCAACCACCACACGGCCGAGGACCTCGCGCAGGAGTTCTTCGTCAAGTTGTTCCGCCACGCCGCGCGTTACGAGCCGGCGGGCCACTTCACGACCTACATGTACCGGGTCCTCACGAACCTCTGCTTCGACGTGCTGCGCCGCCGCAAGCGGCGCAAGGTCACGGAGGCGGGGGAACTCGACCCCGTGCTGTCGGAGGGCACCGACCTCGAGCCCGTGGACGACGAGGTCGATTTCGACGCGCGGATGCGCAAGGTCGAGGCCTACGACGCGGTGCACGACGCGGTGGCGGCGCTACCGGTCGAGGTGCGGAAGGCGGTCGAACTGCGTGAGCTCGAAGGGCTGTCGTATCGCGAGATCGCCCAGGTCCTCGACATGTCGGGCAACGAGGTGAAAGTGCTGCTGCACCGCGGGCGGAAGCTGCTCGCGCGCGCGCTCGCCCGCACGCCGATCGGGCGCGAGTTCGGGCTCGATCGGGGGGCGCGATGAAGCGCCGCGCAGCCCTCGAGCCGCCGTCGCCGTACGAGAGCGGCATCTGGGGCACGACGGAACGCCCGTGCCCGTCGGAGCGCACGCTCGCCGCGCACCTCGACGGCGAACTCGACGCGGCGCGCGCGCGCCTCGTCGAGACGCACCTCGACCGCTGCGCCGCGTGTGCGTCCGACGTGCGACGGCTCGAGAACCTCTCCGGCTGCCTCCGGGCGTGGGGACGCGACACGGGCGCCGTCGCGCCACCCTCGCGGCTGCTGTCGCGCGTGCTGCGCACGGTGAGCCCCGAGGGGGCGGCGCTGCGGCTCGAGACGTTGCGGTCGCGTCGCGCGGTGGCGCTGCGGGTCGCGGCGGCGGTGCTCGTCTGGGCCGGCGCGGCCGTCCTCGGCCTGCGCGACGTGCCGCAGCCGACGGTCGGGCCGGGCGGCGTTGATCCAGAAGGCGTTGCCGCGGGCGTCGTCGCCGCAGAGGGCGTCGCGCCCGCGGTCGCGCTCGCGACCCCGACGGTGGACGCGGCCCTGGCGCCGCCGCCGGCGCGGCTCGCGGTGTCGCTCGCGCTGCTCGAGCGCATCCCGGTGCTCCACCTCGACGTCCTCGACGACGAAGCGGCGTCGGCGCTCGCGGCCACCCTCGCCGGGTCGCGGGCCGCCGGCCCGTTCGCGGCCGCCGCGGTGCTCGACCCGGCAGGGTCACTCCCGGCAGGGTCACTCCCGGCAGGGTCACTCCCGGCAGGGTCACTCCCGGCAGGGTCACTCCCGGCGGGGGGCGCGCAGGACGTCCGGGCCCGGTGGCTCGCGGAGCGTGCGCGCCTCGCCGCCGACCCGCGGACCGCCGACCCGTCCGCGGCGGGGTTCACCGTCCCCGACCTCGCACTCCCGGCGGGGGAGCCTGCCGCCGCCGAGCCCGCGTCCCCCGCCGGCGGGGGCGTGACGCTGCGAGCCCTGCCTCGTGCGTCCGACGGCGCGGCGCCCTCGGAACTTGCGGCGCCGTACGACCTCGCGACCGCCGTGCGGCTCGACCGCGTGCGCGTCCTCGCCGACGCCGCGGGCGACGACGGCGAGACGTTCGGCCTCGAGGTCGGCGTCGGCGCGCGGCCGGTCTTCGTGCCCGCCGGCGAACTGGTGGCCGGCGGCGTGGCCGACCGCGTGGTGCGCCACGGCGCGTGGCTCGTGCCGTCGGACGACCCGTACGTGGTGCGGCTGGCGACACGACCGCTGTCGCGGGTGCGGGCGCGCGCTGCCGCGCCGCCGTCGCCGCTCGGCGCGGTCGCCGGGCCCGCGATGCGCGCGCGGCTCGCCCGTGGCGACGACGCCGCGACGCTGATCGCGCTGGGCGAGGCGCAGCTGCGCGAGGCGGGGCTCGTGGGGCCGGAGGGCAGCGTCGTCCCGAGCCTGCTCGCGCTGTACACGCGCGACGCCGCGGCGGTCGCGGCGCGGGCGGCCGACTTCGTGGCGGCGCTTGGGCCCGACGTCGCCGGCTTCGTGGCGACGGATCCCGACGGTCGATTCCAGGGGCTCGAGCGCGTGGACCTGCCCGAGGTCGCGCGCGCGGCGACGCTGGCGCGCCTGCTCGCGGGCTACCTCGCGGAGGCGCGGACGCGGTCCGTGGCCGACGGGGCGCGTCCCGGACTGCGGGGCGAGGACGTGCTCGGCGTGTTGGCGCGCCGCGCGCCGCGGCTCGTCGTCGATGCGGCGACGGTGCCGGCGACGCCCGGCCGTCCGGCGTCGGTCCCCGCGCCGTCGGGCGCCGTGCGCGCCGTGGAGCCGGTCGCGGGCCTCCTCCTCGAGGCGACGCTCGCGGCGCCGCTCCGTCCCACGTGGATCACCGTCCTCGTCCCGGACGATGACCGCTGAGACCCTGGGACCGCTGAGACCCTGGGACCGCTGAGACCCTGGGACCGCTGAGACCCTGGGACCGCTGAGACCCTGGGCTCCGCGACGTCCCGAACGGCGTCGCCCGCGGGTCCGCAGGACGGACGGGGCGGCCGACTACGGGATGTGCTGGGCGACTTCGCGGCCGAGGACGTAGATGGCGACATGGGCCGGGGTGCCCTGCGTCGCGCGCTCGACCAGGTCCGACGCCCGCTTCGCGATTGCCTTCGCCACGGTCTGCGAGGTCCCGTCGCGCATCTGCAGGTCCACCCGGTAGAAGCCCGAGTTCTGCCGCCAGTTGAACGACGAGATCTCGAGGAATCCGTCCTCCACCGCCAACCCGTCCGCCAGCAGGCCCTGCAACCGCGTGATCTCCTCGGCGGGCGGCGTCGCGACGACCGTCGTGTCGTGGATCCGCTCCTCGACGAAGTAGTGCCACGACGCCCAGCCGAAGCCGAGTACCGCCGTCAGCAGCACGACGGTTCCGAGCGGGTTGTTGCGGCGGGCCATGGGCGTCTGCACTCCAAGAAGAGGCGGTTCCCTTTCGACCAAGGAGGGGGGCGGGCTTGAACCCTCCCCCGGGTCCTTCGTTTCCGGGCCGCGCCGTGGTCCCCTGACCGCGATGGCGTCCGATCCCGCTCCCGCCGACGCGAGGCCCGCCGGCCCGCCGGCCCTCCCGCCGGGGCCGTTCGACGTCGTCGTGCTCGGCGGCGGCGCTGCGGGCCTCTGGGCCGCCGGCACCGCCGCGACCCGCGGGCGGCGGGTGCTCCTCGTCGAGAAGAACCCGCGCGTCGGCGTGAAGATCCTCGCCAGCGGCGGGGGCCACTGCAACCTCACGACGACGCTGGCGGGCGCCGCGCTGGCCGACGCGTTCGGCAAGGAGGGCGGCCGGTTCCTCGCAACCGCGCTGCGCCGCCTGCCGCCGACGGAGGTGCGCGCGCGCCTCGGCGCGCTCGGCGTGGCGACGAAGGAGGGCCCCCTCGAGAAGGTGTGGCCCGTCTCCATGAAGGCGCGCGACGTCGCCGACGCGCTCCTGCGGCGCGCCGCCGACGCGGGGGCCCGCGTGGCGACGGGCCTCGCGGTCGTGGACGTGCTCCGCGAGGGCGCGGGGTACCTCGTCCGTACGTCGGGCGGCGACGTGCGCGTGCCGAAGGTGGTCGTCGCGGTCGGCGGCCGCTCCTATCCGAAGACCGGTACCACGGGCGACGGCTACCCGTGGCTCGAGGCCCTGGGCCACACGATCGTCCGCACGGTGCCCGCGCTCGTGCCGCTCGTCGTCGAGACGCCGTGGGTGCGCGCGCTCGCGGGCATCGCCGACCAGGACGCACGGGTGTGGGTGGAGCAGGGCGGGCGGACCCTCGCCGACCGGCGCCGCCCGATGCTCTTCACGCACACGGGCCTGTCGGGGCCCGGGCCCATGGACGTGTCGCGCTGGTTCGAGCGCTGCGCGCCGTGGGAGCGACCTACGCTCCATGTGGACCTGCTGCCCGACGTCGGCGAGGACGTGGCGCGCGCGGCGCTCGCGGCCGCGATCGCGGCGCGGCCCGCGGAGCGGATCGCCCGGTGCCTGTCGCCGACGCTCCCCGCGCGCCTCGCCGAGAGCCTGTGTGCCCACGTGGGGGTCCCGCCCGAGCGGCGCGCCGCGGAGACGTCGAAGGCCGAGCGGCACGCGCTCGTGCTCGCGACGAAGCGCCTCACGCTGCCGGTGGCGGGCACGCGGGGCTTCGACTTCGCGGAGGTGACGGCGGGGGGCGTCGCGCTCGCCGAGGTGGACCCCGCGACGACCGAGAGTCGGTGCGCGCCGGGGCTGTTCGTCGTGGGGGAGGTCCTCGACGTGGACGGGCCCATCGGCGGCTTCAACTTCCAGGCGGCGTTCGCGACCGGTGAGGCGGCGGGCCTCGCGGTCTGAGGGTCGCGCCCGGCCTCCGCGCGTGCGGGGCGTGGGGTACAACGGCGCGGTGCACACCCACGGCCATCTTCCGTCCGACGTCACCGATACCGTCGATCTCTGGGTCAGCGACTTCCTCGACCGTCCCGCAGGCCGCGCGGCGGCGGCGGCGGTGGGGGAGGCCGCGCAGGACGTCCTCACGCAGTTGATCGTGACGGCGTGCGACGTGCGCGGGCCCGCCGCGGTGTCGGAGGCGGCGCTGTCGCACGCGTTGCTCGACCACGCGACGGAACTCGCGCTGCCGGCAGCGGCGAAGAGCGCGGTCCCCGACCTGCTGGCGGCGTTCCTCGGCGACCTCGAGGACGTGGGGCGGCTGTCGGGCGGCCGACTGCTGGCGTCGCACGTGCGCGCGCTCGCGCCGGGCTTCCGCGTGCGCGCCTCGGGGCAGGGCGTGGCCCTGCGGCGTCCTGCGGCCAAGATCGGCCGCAACGACCCGTGCCCCTGCGGTAGCGGACGCAAGTACAAGGCCTGCTGCTTGAACGCGCTGGGGTAGTCGGCGGGACCTCGACGGGGGCCCGCCCGCGGGATCCCGCCCGCCCGGGCCGGGAGGCGGCCGGGATTCGATGGCGGCCGCGTCGACGGGGGCTCCGGCCGGCGTCGATGGCGGCGTTGACGGCTGCTTTGACGGCTGCTTCGGCGGCTGCTTCGGCGGCGGAGTCACGGTGTCGCGCGATAGGGTCGGGCGATGGGGTCGGGCGATGGGGTCGGGCGACCATGTCGCGCAACGGGGTCGCCGAGGAT
>Ga0163144_10008611_pt1 | contig 22060 bp, 20 predicted proteins | sample OliLak19BULKMAT1_FD_123175 | JGI IMG/M metagenome (GOLD analysis project Ga0163144, IMG submission 123175) | Freshwater microbial mat bacterial communities from Lake Vanda, McMurdo Dry Valleys, Antarctica - Oligotrophic Lake LV.19.BULKMAT1 | ecosystem: Environmental > Aquatic > Freshwater >... | reverse complement strand
TCGGCTCATCACATCCTGGGGCTGGAGCAGGTCCCAAGGGTTCGGCTGTTCGCCGATTAAAGTGGTACGTGAGCTGGGTTTAGAACGTCGTGAGACAGTTCGGTCCCTATCTGCCGTGGGTGTTTGGAGACTTGCGAGGATCTGTCCCTAGTACGAGAGGACCGGGATGGACGTACCTCTGGTGTACCGGTTGTCGCGCCAGCGGCATCGCCGGGTAGCTATGTACGGTCGGGATAACCGCTGAAAGCATCTAAGCGGGAAACCCACCTCTAAACTAGGTCTCCCTGAAGAGCCGTGGTAGACCACCACGTTGATAGGTCGGGTGTGAAAGCGTGGTAACGCGTTTAGCTTACCGATCCTAATAGCTCGATCGGCTTGAATCGTTTTAGTCTGCTTCACGCGCAGCGCCAAATTCGGGCTCTGTTAAACATCATAGGACTCAGTATTGTTGACTTGGCTAGCGGCTAGGTTAGATGATGCGGCATTCCGTTTGGATGACCTGGTGGCCATAGCGAGGGGCAAAGCACCCGATCCCATTCCGAACTCGGCCGTGAAAACCCTCAGCGCCTATGGTACTGCGTCTCAAGACGTGGGAGAGTCGGTCGCTGCCAGGTCTTCCAAACGGAAATCCTACCTATGTTAAAACGAGTTGAGGGTTTGCAGTCTGCTTCCTCTTCACTCGCTGCCGCGGGGTGGAGCAGCCCGGTAGCTCGTCAGGCTCATAACCTGAAGGTCACAGGTTCAAATCCTGTCCCCGCAACCAGTCTTCAAGCCCGAGCGCTCTAGCGCTCGGGCTTTTTACTTTGCCACGCAACCATGCAGGATGTTGTTCAAGTGGTGGCCGCTACGTGCACATTATGTTGGGGGCGGTGTGGCAGAGGTAATATCTGAAAGTTTGGAACACGGTGTTATGCTCTTCCGGATCAACCGACCGGACGCCCGCAACGCTTTGAACCTTGCCGTAAGGGAACAACTCGCTGCCGGCTTCCAAGCCGCGAGCGACTCGGCAGCCGCGAAGGCAGTGGTTATCTGTGGAAGCGCAAGGGCGTTTGCGGCTGGAACTGATCTCAAGGAGTTGGCGGACCTCGACGCCGTCGGCGCATTCAATCGTCGCGCGCCAGAACTCATGCGGCCAATCACTGATTGTCGTAAGCCTGTAATTGCCGCAGTTAACGGCCTTGCCCTCGGCGGCGGGTTCGAACTCGCGCTGGCCTGCGATATCTTGATCGTTGGCGAGAACGCGAGCTTGGGTTTGCCAGAGGTCAAAGTCGGCCTGATGCCAGGGGGCGGTGGGACACAGCGATTGACGCGGCTCGTCGGTAAGCACGTGGCAATGTTGTTGGCCCTCACGGGACGGGTCTTCTCCGGAGTCGAAGCCGGGCGTATGGGCATTGCAAGTTTAGTTGTTCCAGATGATGACGTTTTGGCAATTTCACTGCAAGTTGCTACTGAGATTGCAAAGCTGCCGCCGATAGCGATTCAGCTCATAAAAGATACGATCAAGCAGGGTGCTGATCAGTCGCTTGAGGCGGCGTTGTCGCTTGAGCGCCGCGCTTTTCAGTTTCTTTTTTCTACAACCGATCAGAAGGAAGGGATCGCCGCCTTCCTGGAGAAACGCCCCCCCTCATTCCGCGGGCACTAGAACCAACGCGAGTCGGTGCTGACGCGAAGTTTGAGCCTGCTAAACGGTGGAGCCACAATGGCCGAGCGATCGAACAAGACGGCGGCTGATCTCATCTGTTCCGCATTCAAGCGTCATGGCGTAACGCACGTCTTCGGGCAGAGCATTCCCGTTCCGTTTCACCTTGCAGCGCCCCGCTGGGGGATAAAGCAAGTGGCCTATCGCGCCGAAAATGCAGGTGGCGCCATGGCGGATGGCTTCGCGCGGATTTCCGGACGCGTTGGAGTCGTGACTGCGCAGAACGGGCCGGCCGCGACCCTGCTCGTACCGCCACTCGCCGAAGCCTTGAAGGCGTCAATTCCCGTGCTCGCCTTGGTGCAAGACGTTTCACGCGACACGAGCGAGCGCAATGCGTTCCAGGAGTTGGATCATCTGGCGCTCTTTTCGGGTGTCACGAAATGGACCCGCCGGGTCGATCATATCGCTCGCTTGCCAGACTACATCGACTCGGCATTCACCGCCGCGTGCTCTGGCCGCCCCGGACCGGCAGCATTGGTTGTGCCGGCGGATCTCTTTCACGAGGCGGCGTCGATCGACGCGCGCCGCGGCCAAAACTTGGGTCACTATCCGCTCGACCGTCCAGTGGCGGATCCTGAATTTGTTTCCGCAGCGGCCCGAGTCCTTGCCGCGGCTCAGCGGCCCTTGGTGATCGCGGGAGGTGGTATTCATCTGTCCCAGGCGGTATCCGCGCTAATTGAATTGCAGCAGATTGCGCATCTGCCAATCGCGACAACAACCATGGGCAAGGGCGCCGTCGACGAGACTCACCCGCTTTCCGTCGGCGTGGTTGGATATTTCATGGGCCCAAACGGCGTGACCCGATACCTGCGCGATCTGGTGGCTCAAGCCGACGTCGTCTTCTTGATCGGCACGCGGACGAATCAAAATGGCACCGACAGCTGGAGCCTCCTGCCGAGGAATGCCACCTTCATCCATCTCGATGCCGATGGTCAGGAGGTCGGACGGAACTACGAATCATTGCGGCTCGTGGGTGACGCTCGATCGACTCTGATTGCTCTTATCGATGCGATGCGCAGCCTTGATCTGAGCAAACGGCGCAATGCGCGCATGGCGCTCGAAGCGACGATCGCAGAGGGGCAGGGCAGACATCGCGATGAGGTTCGCGCCGTACTCGAGTCGAACGCTGCGCCCATCCGGCCGGAGCGCCTGATGTCCGAATTGGCAAGACGACTGAAGTCCGACGACATTGTGGTGGCCGACGCGAGTTATGCTTCGATCTGGATCAGCAATTTCCTCCGCGCGGAGCGCGCGGGGCAGCGCTTTCTCACGCCCCGCGGGATTGCGGGGCTCGGATGGGGCCTGCCGATGGCGCTCGGCGCGAAAGTAGCGGCGCCCGATTCTCGCGTGTTCTGCCTGGCCGGTGATGGCGGCTTCGCGCATTGCTGGGCCGAGCTGGAGACGGCGGTGCGCATGCAACTGCCTGTCGTCACGATGATCCTCAACAATGGGATTCTCGGGTACCAGAAACATGCCGAGCTTTCGCGCTACGGTGTCCACACCGATGCGGTTGCCTTCGCTGCAGTCGATCACGCCGCGGTCGCGCGCGCCTGCGGCTGCGTCGGCATTCGCGTCGACGACCCCACAAAGCTCGGCGCAGCGCTCGACGAGGCGATCGCATGCGTGCGCCCAGTTGTGATCGACGTGATAACGGACCCCAATGCCTATCCCCCGATTACTGGTTTTACAGGCGCGATCGAGCGTTACGTGTAACGGCTGCCTCGGCTTTCGGAGGGATGAGGCGAAATGTGTTCTGGTCACGCCCGTCGTCGTGGGCGACTGAGACACGCCAACGACGCGCAGCTATGCTTGGAATGCACGCGCCGCGTGAGGGGGGAATTCATATGACGTATCCGGATCCGAAGTCGCGCTCAGCGCAACTCTACGCGCGAGCATCGAAAATCATGGCTGGCGGATCGACGCGGCTGACGACGTGGCAGTCGCCCTATCCGATCTATGCCGTCTCGGGATCAGGATGTCGGATCAAGGACGCTGATGGCGTCGAGCGGGTCGACTTCCTGAACAACTACATGACCTTGATTCATGGCCACGCGCATCCGGAGATCGTTGCGGCTGTGCAGGCGCAGGCGGCGCGCGGCATGTCCTTCGCGATGCCGACAGAGAGTGAGATCCTGCTGGCGGAGACGTTGTGTTCGCGCGTCAAGAGTTTCGACCGGATCCGCTTCTGCAATTCAGGCTCCGAAGCCGTGATGGTCGCGATCAAGGCGGCGCGCGCGCATAACGGGCGGCCCATGATCGCGAAATGCGAAGGCGCCTATCACGGCATGTTCGATCCCGTCGAAGTGAGCCACGATGCGAATCCGGAGAGCTGGGGTGAGATCGACTCGCCGGCGCGCACGCCGTATACGCGCGGGTTGCCCGAAAGTGTGATGCGCGACGTCATCGTCATCCCGCACAACGACGTGGTTCGGGCACGGCGCCTGATCGAGCTTCATGCCGACCAGCTTGCGGCGGTTCTCGTCGATCCCTTGCCGCCGCGCGTCGGCTTCATTCCTGCGACGGCAGAGTATCTCAAGATGGTGCGCGATCTTTGCACCAAGCACGACATCGTCATGATCTCCGACGAGGTGGCTTCCTTCCGGATCGATTATCACGGGCCGCAGCATGTCCACGGCTTCGAGGCAGATCTCACGACGATGGGAAAAATCATCGGCGGCGGCATGCCGGTCGGCGCGATCGCCGGCAAGCGCGAATTCATGACGGTGTTCGATCCGACGCGTGGTCGTCCGCTGGCGAGCCATGGCGGTACGTTCAACGCCAATCCAATGACGATGGCGGCCGGCTACGCCGCCATGAAGATGATGACCCCGGAAGCGTTCAGTCGGCTCGCCGTGCTCGGCCAGCGCCTTGCCGAAGGGCTGCGTGCCGCATTCCGGGCCGCGAACATGGAGGGGCAGGTCACTGGCGCAGGCAGTCTTTGGAAGATCCATATGAACAACCGACAATTCACGGATTATCGATCCGTGCATGCAATGCCCCCCGAGAAGGCGAAGCTCGCGACGCTGTATACGCACCTGCTCAACGCTGGCTACGTGATGGGGCCGACGGGGTTGCTCGCGCTTTCGACGGCCATGGGCGAGGGTGATGTCGATGGTTTTTGCAATGCCGTTCATGACGGCCTGATGGCGATTCGTCGTGCTGATGGTCAGGCGGCTTGATCATGCAAGAGAAGGTCATCATCACCTGCGCGGTCACCGGTTCGGGCGATACCGTCGGCAAGCATCCGGCCATTCCCGTGACGCCGGAGGAGATCGCGAACGCGGCGATCTCCGCAGGCGAGGCCGGCTCCGCGATCGCGCATATCCATGTTCGCGATCCCAATACCGGCAAGCCGAGTCGCGACCCCCTGCTGTTTCGCGAAGTCGTCGAACGTGTGCGCGCGAGCACGAGCGACATCATCTTGAATTTGAGCTGCGGCGCCGGCGGGCGTGTCGACCCGGGCCTCGAAGATCCGCGCCAGCCTGGCCCGCTCACGACGATGGCGCTGCCGGCTGATCGCGTGCGCCACGTCACCGAAATGAAGCCGGAACTGTGCAGCCTCGATGTTGCGACGATGAATATGGGCGAGGTCGCTTTCGTGCACGTGCCGCGGCATCTGCGGGAGATGGCGAAGCTGATGCGCGATGCGGGATCGAAGCCCGAGCTCGAAGTCTTCGACAGCGGGCATGTCCGCCTGGCTTGTCGTCTGCTCGAGGAGGGCGTGATTGATTCACCCCCGCTATTCCAGATCGTGCTCGGCGTCGCCTGGGGTGCACCGCAGACGCCGGAAGCGATGATCTACCTGAAGAGCCTGCTGCCGAAGGGCGCGAATTGGGCGGCGTTCGGCATCTCGCGTATGGAGTTCCCGATGGCGGCGCAAGCCGTGCTGCTCGGCGGCCATGTTCGCGTCGGCCTCGAGGATAATCTTTATGTCGATCGCGGCGTCTACGGCTCCAACGCGCAGCTGGTCGAGAAGGCGGTGAAGCTGGTCCGCCTGCTTGGGCCCGAGGTGGCGACGCCGGCGGAGGCGCGCAAGCTTCTTGGCCTGCGGGGAACGCAATGACGTCGGCGATTCCGCAGCGCGGCCGCGGCTGGGCGGCGCTGAAACAGGAGCTGGAGGACGCCAAGAAGGATGACATCTCTTGGCGGCGCGACGGCGACGTTCACCCCGGGTGGTTTGGAGAGCATCTTCCTGGCACTGAAGACCGCGCGCGATTGGGCGCGTGCGGAGAAGGGGATCGTAGCGCCCGAGGCGGTCGTGCCGCGGACCTGCCATCCAACTTTCAGTCGTGCGGCGCAGTATCTCGGCATCGAGATCATCCGCGTGCCGAGGTGGCCGGCATGGCCGAGCGCATCGATGCGAACACGATCATGCTGATGGGCTCGGCGCCCAATTATCCTTTCGCAGTCTTCGATCCGATCGCGGAGATCGCGGACCTGGCGCAGCGCCATGGCCTGTGGATGCATGTCGACGCCTGCGTCGGCGGATTTCTCGCTCCGTTCGTACGTGACATTGGGTATGAAATCCCGGCCTTCGATTTCGAGATCCTGGGCGTCACATCGATCTCCGCCGACCTGCACAAATACGGCATGGCTGCCTGGGGCGCGTCGTTGATGCTGCTGCGGCTCCAGGAACTCAAGGACAAGTATCAGATCTTCGAGTTCAAGGATTGGGAGCGCGGCGGCTACGCACAACCGACGGCGCAGGGTGCGCGCCCGGGCGGCGCCGTGGCCGCCGCGTGGGCGGTGATGAACTATCTCGGGATCGACGGCTATTGGCGCTGCGCAAAGATCGTCATGGACACCAAGACACGGCTGACCGAGGGGATCGATGCGATCCCCGGGCTCGCCGTGCTCGAGCCGCATGAATTGTAGATCTTCGTCTATCGCGCGGCCGATCCGACGCTGGAAAACGGCGCGATCGCCGATGGCATGACCAGGCGTGGATGGTTCGTGGGGCGGCAGGCGGAGCCACCTGGCATCCACCTCGCGCTCAATCCGAGTCATGAGATCATGGTCGACGACGATCTCTCGGGTCTGCGCGCTGTTGCGGATGCGGCGCGAGGCGTGCGGCCGAATTCAGACAGGATTGAACGCAGTTATATTGAACGCAGTCATTGAGCAATGAACGGCGTGCCATTTCGGTGCGGCGGCCAACAACAGGAGTGAAAAATGAAATCGAGAGTTTGGGCGGCCGCAGCGCTGAGCATCGCGCTGCCGCTGGAGGCTGGCGCAGGACAGATCGAGGATATCCGCGCACGCGGTGTGTTCAAATGCGGCGTCCCTGCGGACTCTCCGGGCCTCGCCACGTTGAACGACAGGGGTGAGACCGTCGGGTTCGAGGCCGATTATTGTCGCGCGGTCGCGGCTGCGCTGCTGGGGCCGGCCACCAAGGTCGAGTTCGTCAAAGTCACGTTCGGTCAGGCGATCCCGGCGGTGAAGGCCGGCGAGGTCGACATGGTCGGATTTGCGATCACTTGGACGATCGGCCGAAACACCGAGCTCGGCCTCGATTTCGTGGGGCCGAACATCTACTCGGGCTTTGGCTTCATGGTGCACAAGCGCGCGGGCGCGACGAAGCTCGCGGATCTCAATGGCGCGTCGATCTGCGTGCTCGCGGGCTCGCTCCAGGAGAGCTGGATCTCGGACTACTTCCGTGCGCGAAACATGACATTCAAACCGGTCGCGATCGAGTCGACGACTCAGATCTATCCGCTCTATGAGGAAGGCCGCTGTGACGTCGTGACGTCCGAGCCGCCATTCCTCGCGATGCGCCGCGCGCGCCTCAAAGCGCCGGATGATCACGTGATCCTGCCCGAGCTGTTCGCCAAGTCGCATATGGGCCCGATCATCCGCCGCGATGACGCGGCCTACGTCGCGGCCGCCAAATGGGTGCATTACGCGCTCGTCACGGCCGAGGAACTGGGCATCACGCAGGCCAATGCCGACAGCTTCAAGAACAACAAGGATCCCCAGGTGAAGCGCTTCATGGGCGAGGATGGCGATATCGGGCCGAAGATGGGACTGGCCAAGGATTTCGCCGTCAACATCATCAAGGCGGTCGGCAATTACGGCGAGATCTGGGACCGCAACTTCGGAATGAAGTCGCCGGGGCGTCTGCCGCGCGGACCCAATGCGCTGGAGCGCGATGGCGGTCTGCAATGGGCGCCGAGCTGGCGCTGAGCTGAGATGGCTCTCTCCCGTCGCCGTGGCGCGACGGGGGAGAGTGTCGTCGAAGTCGCCATGTCGCCAGCGCTCGGAAGTCTGCGGCGCCTTTGGAAGCGGCCCGCCATTCGCGCCGCCGCGTGGCAGATGCTCGCAGTCGCGACGATCGCCGCGCTGGCTTGGTACGTCACTGCGAATGTGCGTGCCAATCTTCCCCGGATGAAGCTGGAACTCGGCTTCGGGTTCCTGTGGGACAAGGCCGCGTTCGAGATCGGCGACAATCTCTTCGACTATCGTGCGGGCGAGTCGATCCTGAAGGCCTTCGTTGCCGGTCTTGGCAACACGATTCAGGTCGCGGTGATCGGGATCGCGCTCACGACCCTGCTGGGCAGCGCCATCGCCCTCGCTCGCCTGTCGCACAGCCTGATCGTCGCGCGCGCGGCATGGCTCTATGTCGAGACGGTGCGCAACATCCCGCTGCTGTTGCAGCTGTACTTTTGGCACCTGTTCCTCGTGAAGCTGCTGCCGGCTCCACGCCTCGCGTGGAATCCTTTGCCGGGAATCTTTCTGTCCAATCGCGGTCTGGCATACCCCACGCTCGGCATGCAGCCGATCTTCACCTGGATGCTGATGGTCGGTCTGGGCGGCGGGATCCTTGCCTGGGCATGGACGCGCCGTGCCCGACGGCGTCGTGACGAAACCGGCGCGCAGACCTCGACGTTGCTGCCGGGGCTCGCCCTGATCTTTCTTCCGCCGCTCATCCTGTTCCTCCTCTTCGGCGAAACCCTGCAATGGGACACGCCCAGCCTGCGTGGCTTCAACTTCCAGGGCGGTGGCAATCGCGTGCCCGAGTTCGCGGTGCTGATCTTCGGCCTGGTGACGTACCAGGCGGGGTTCGCCGCGGAGACGATCCGCGCGGGCATCCTCGGCGTATCGAAGGGACAGATCGAAGCCGCCAAAAGTCTTGGCCTCAGCCGCGGACGCATGACGCGGCTCGTGATCCTGCCGCAGGCTTTGCGGATCGTGGTGCCGCCGCTCGCCAGCCAGTTTCTGAGCCTGACCAAGAATTCCTCGCTCGCGGTGGCGATCGGCTATCCCGACATCGTTCGCGTCTCGATGGTCGTCACCGGCGATACCGGGCGTGCCGTCGAATGCGTGGCGATCATTCTCGTCGTCTATCTCGTGCTGAGCCTTGCCACCGCCGCGTTCATGAACTGGTTCAATGCGCGGATCGCGTTCGAGGGGCGGACATGAAGGCCGCCGCCGCCTTCAGCTGGTTGCGCCAGCGTTTCTTCGCAACCTGGTCGAGCGGCGCGGCCAGCCTGACGGCGCTGGCGTTCCTGCTCTGGCTTGCGCCGCCGCTGTGGCGATGGCTCGTCACGGATTCCGTCCCTGGTCCCGCCGATCTGGAGACTTGCCTGAAGGCGAAGGGTGCGTGCTGGGCGTTTCTCTACGACAAATGGCGTCTGATCCTGTTCGGACAATTCACCTATGAAGAGCAATGGCGCGCCGGCCTCGCGGTCATCGCATTCATCGTCATGGTGGCCGTGAGCTTCGTGCCCGCGCTCTGGATCACGCGCACGAAACGGCGCTTCATGCTCCTGAGCTGGGCCGCGGCGCTCATTGTCATCAGCGCGCTGATGAGCGGCGGCGTATTCGGGCTGGCTGTCGTCGAGGTACGCCTTTGGGGTGGCCTTCCGCTGACGATCCTGATCGCGAGCGTCGGTTGCGTCTCGGCATTCCTGCTCGGCATCGTGCTTGCGCTGGGACGGCGCTGCGAGATGCCGGTTCTGCGTTGGCTCTGCGTCGGCTTCATCGAGTTCATGCGCGGCGTGCCGCTGATCAGCCTGCTGTTCATGTCGATGATCGTGTTCCCGCTGATCGTGCCGCCCGACGTGAACGTGGCGCAGCTGGTGCGGGCGCAGGTCGCCTTCGCACTGTTCTTCGCCGCCTACATGGCGGAGGCGATCCGCGGTGGCCTGCAGGCGATTCCGCGGGGCCAGATGCTCGCCGCCGAGGCGATCGGCCTGGGTCATTGGCAGACGCAGACACGCATCGTGCTGCCGCAAGCGTTGGGCCTGGTCATCCCGTCGCTGGTCAACATCTTCATCGCCGCGTTTAAGGATACGTCGTTGGTTGTGATCATCAGCATGCTCGACCTGCTGGGGACGACGAACGCGGCGAAGGCCGATCCGAAATGGTGGGGTCTCTTCGTGGAGGCTTATCTGTTCATCGCCGCGATCTATCTGTTCTTCTGTGCGGCGATGTCGCAGTTCAGTCGTCGCCTCGAGGCGCGCGTCGGTTCGGAGCGGCGCCATGCGTAATCAGAGCGTGCCGATGGTCAGCCTGCAAAGCGTGACCAAGCGCTACGGCGCCCTGGACGTCGTCCGTGGCATCGACCTCGACGTTGCGCGCGGTGAGCGCATCGTGATCTGCGGTCCTTCCGGCTCGGGCAAGTCGACGGCGATCGGCTGCATCAACGGCCTGGTTCGCCATGATGCGGGAAGGATCTTCATCGACGGTGCGGAACTCGACCACGCAGCGGGAACTGTCGCGGAACTGCGTCGGCGCATCGGGATGGTCTTCCAATCCTTCAATCTTTTTCCGCATCTGAGCGTGCTCGAGAACTGCACCATCGGCCCGATTCTCGTTCAGGGCCTGCCCAAGCGCGCGGCGGAGCTGCGTGCGCTGGAGTTGCTCGAGCGCGTGCGCATTCCCGAGCAGGCGCACAAGCACCCGACGCAGCTCTCCGGCGGGCAGCAGCAGCGTGTCGCCATCGCGCGCGCACTCTGTCTTCAGCCCGACATCATGCTGTTCGACGAGCCGACTTCGGCGCTCGATCCGGAGATGATCAGGGAAGTGCTGGATTGCATGGTCGAGCTCGCCGCGACGGGCATGACGATGATCGTGGTCACGCACGAAATGGGCTTCGCGCGCGAGGTCGCCGATCGAATCGTCTTCATGGACGAGGGCTGCATCGTCGAGACGGCGACGCCCGAAGCCTTCTTCGTGGCGCCGATCCACGCACGCACGCGCCATTTCCTCAGTCAGATCCTGGGCAGGTAGGTGACCCCCGTGGCGCCAGCGCGCCGCGAGGGTCGTGCTCATGCGAGGATGTAGCTGGTCTTCACCTGGGTGAAGAATTCCGAAGCGTAGCGGCCTTGCTCGCGCGGTCCATACGACGAGCCTTTTCGACCGCCGAACGGCACGTGGTAGTCGACGCCCGCCGTCGGCAGATTGACCATCACCATGCCGGCCTCGGCGTTGCGCTTGAAATGCGTGGCGTGCTTCAGGCTCGTCGTGCAGATGCCGGAGGACAATCCGAAGTTCGTATCGTTGGCGATGCTCAAGGCCTCATCGTAGCCCTTGGCTCGGATCACCGACGCGACGGGGCCGAAGATCTCCTCGCGGCTGATGCGCATCGCGTTGGTCGCTTCGGTGAACAGCGCGGGCGCCAGATAGAATCCCGGCGTATCGCGGTTGAGCCGCTGGCCACCGATGACGAGCTTGGCGCCTTCCTGGGTTCCGACCTTGATGTAGTCGAGATCCTGCGTGAGCTGGCTCTCGTCGACGACCGGCCCGATCTGGGTCCCTGGCTTCAATGCGTCATCGACCACGAGACCCTTCAGGCGCTCGGTCAGAGCGTCGACGAAACGGTCGTGGATGCCCTCCGTCACGATCAGCCGCGACGATGCGGTGCAGCGCTGCCCGGTGGAGAAGAACGCGCCATTCAATGCGCACTCGACGGCGATCTTGAGATCGGCGTCGTCGAGCACGACCATCGGGTTCTTGCCGCCCATCTCGAGCTGGAACTTCGCCATCCGCCCAGCGCAGGCGGCGGCGATGTGGCGCCCGGTCGCGACGGAGCCGGTGAAGCTGACGGCGTTGACGTCCGGGCTCTGGACGATCGCTTCGCCGACCACGCTGCCGCGTCCCATCACGAGGTTGAACACGCCCTTGGGCAGGCCCGACCGCGAGATGATGTCGGCAATCGCCCAGCCACAGCCGGGAACCAGATCCGCCGGCTTGAATACGACGGCGTTGCCGTAGCACAGCGCCGGCGCGATCTTCCAGGCGGGGATCGCGATCGGAAAGTTCCACGGCGTGATGATGCCGATGACGCCCATCGGCTCGCGTGTCATCTCGACATCGATGCCCGGGCGCACGGAAGCGATCTTCTCGCCCGCCAGGCGCAGCGCTTCCCCGGCGAAGAAGGCGAAGATCTGGCCGGCGCGGATCGTCTCGCCGATGCCTTCGGGCAGCGTCTTGCCTTCCTCGCGGGCGAGCAGGCGACCGAGCTCGTCCTTCCGCGCGATGATCTCGTCGGAGATCTTGCGCAGCACATCGTGGCGCTCCTGCGGGGTCGATCGCGCCCAGCCATGCCCGGCGGCTTTCGCGGCGGCGATCGCGCGACCGACATCGGCGGCGGTTGCGCGGGCGTATTCGCCGACGACGTCGTTGGTGTTCGACGGGTTAAGGTTCTTCGAGAGCTCGTTGCTCTCGATCCAGTCGCCGCCGATGAGATTCGCGAATTGCTTGGCCATGCCGCATGTCTCCTGGAGTTGAGTGCGCATTGAACTGCCGCGCGGGCCCGCCCGCAAGCCCGTGCGCTGGACCTTCTTGCGGACGTCGTGCCAGTTTCATCCGACGACGATCAGGAGAGCGAGCCCACGCCATGAAGTTCATCCATGTCACCGACACCCACCTGGTTGAACCCGGCCGGCTGCTCTACGGTCTCAATCCGCTGGAACGGCTCGAACTCTGTGTCGCCGACATCAATCGCAACCACGGCGATGCGGCGTTCGCCATCTTCACCGGCGACCTCGCACATATGGGCCATCCACTTGCCTATGATGCGCTGCACGCGACGCTGGGCAAGCTGGCGATTCGCCAGCATCTGCTTCTGGGCAATCACGATGATCGGGGAAATTTCCTGGCCAAGTTCAGGGACAGCCCGCGCGACGACGACGGTTTCGTCCAGTTCAGCTTCGATACGCCGGTCGGAAAATTCGTCTGTTTGGACACCAACGAGCCGAAGGTCTCCTGGGGCTGGCTATGCGAGAAGCGGCTCGACTGGCTTGCCGCCGAGCTCGACTGCGCCGGGACCCAACCGGTCTATCTCTTCATGCATCACCCGCCGTTTCCGGTGGGAATCAAGCGCATGGACGAGATCGCGTTGCAGGAGCCGGAGCGGTTCATGCGCGTCGTGGCCGGGCGCAGCAATATCCGCCATCTGTTCTTCGGCCATCTGCATCGGCCGATCGCTGGCAGCTGGAAAGGCATTCCGTTCACGACGATGCGCGCAACCAGCCATCAGGTCGCGCTGGATTTCGTCACGTCAGGGGTCGTGCCGGGCAGCCACGAACCGCCTGCCTACGCGGTCGTGTTCGTGGAGGACGGGCTGACGGTCGCCCATTTCCACGATTTCCTGGATCAGACCAACACGTTCATGCTCTGAGCCGTCGCTCGCCCGTCGCTCGCCCGTCGCTACAAGGACGTATAGCCGCCATCGACCGAGACGACACTGCCGGTCATGAAACTCGCGGCGTCGCTGGCGAGGAAGAGAACGGCGGCGGCGATCTCCCAGGGTTCGCCCACGCGCCTGACCGGCGTCATGTCCAACCAGATCCGCTTCCATTCTTCGTTCGTCATTCCGAGCTTGGTCATCTCCGTGCCGATATAGCCGGGTGCGACGGCGTTCACGCGCACGCCGAACTCGGCCCACTCCACCGCGAGCGACTTCGTAAGCATGTGCACCGCCGCCTTGGAGGCGTTGTAATGCGCCTGGCCCTGCGGTCGGTTGGCGATCAGGCCGGACATCGAGCCGAGATTGACGATCGCACCGCGCTTTCGCGCGACCATGTGACGGCCGAAGGCCTGGGAACACCACCAGACACCGTTGAGATTGACGTCGATCACGTCGCGCCATTCCGCCTCGGCCGTGTCGATCGCCGCCGAGTTGCGCGCGATGCCGGCATTGTTCACGAGAATGTCGATCCCGCCATGGCGCGCAATGAGTTCGTCCGCCACACGACGCACCCCGGCGGGATCCGTGACGTTCAACTCGACGAAGCTGCTGCCGGCGAGGGTGAGCGCGGCTGCAGCGCCGATCTGCGCGTTTCGATCGGCGATCACGACGTGCGCGCCGCTCTCGACGAGAGCGGTCGCGATCGCGAATCCGATACCCTGTGCGCCACCGGTGACAATCGCGACGCGGCCGGTGAGGTCGAATTTCTGACGATACACTCTGGTCTCCTTTGCGTTCTATCGATGTCGCCGCTTCAGGCGATCTTCGGCGTGCGGTGGATCACGCGCCCGCCGATCTTGATCTCGACATCCAGCAGATATGGCTTGAAGCGCTGCGGATCGACGGTCATCCCATAGCCTGGTTTCTCGGGCAGACGGACATAGCCATCGCCATCGCGCTCCAGGCGCTCGACCGAAATCGCGTAGGCGACGTCGCGCGCCTCGAGCGGGTATTCGCAGATCTCGCTCTTCTCATGGCCTGCGAAGGGCTGGATCGATGCGGACAATGCGAGCTGCGAGGTGAAGGTGTGGTTGACATAGGTCACGCCCTTCTTGAGCGCATAATCCGCGATCGTTTTCGCATCCGTCATGCCGCCGATGCGTCCAGCATCGATCTGCACGAAGCCGATCCCGGCATAGTCGATCATGTGCTTGGCCATGAACACGTCGTGCGCGCCTTCGCCGCCGGCGAGCCGCACGCTCCCGGAGTCGCGCGCAAGTGCGGCATACGATTCGAGCGCGCCCGAGACGAAGGGCTCCTCCAGCCAGGTCGCCTTCGCGGCCTGCAGCGACGGTAGGGATTTGCGCGCGCGCTCGACGTCGTCGACCCACACCGTGCCGGCGTCGACCAGCAGCACGCCTTCCGCGCCCAGTCCCTCGCGGGCGCCCATGACGTGATCGGCGTCGAGCTTCGGTTCGCCGGCGCCGTAGGGCCCCCAGCCGAATTTGGCAGCACGGAAGCCCTTCGCGCGGATTGCCCTCGCCTTGTCCAGGGTCTGCTGCGGCGTGTCGCCGAACAGCACCGACGCGTAGGGCAGCTTGGGATAGGATTTCGCATGGCCGAGCAGCCTCCAAACCGGCTCGCTGCGCGCGTGGCCAAGCAGATCCCACAGCGCCATGTCGATCCCCGAAAGCGTGTGCGGGGCCTGCAGCAAATCGCCGCTGCGCACGCGCACCTTGGCGTTGATCCGCCTGATGTCGTCCGGGCCGTCGATGGTCTCGCCGAGAACCGAGTCGATCACGGGATGGCAGGCGCTGTGCGACATCGGCGATACCAGCGCCGCGATCGACGCCAACGGCGCCGCTTCGCACTCGCCCCAGCCGACATGCCCGCCGGCGACGACCCTCACGACGCAGGCATCCTGGCTGCCATCGCCGATATCCTCGACGACCGGCATGGAGAGATAGAAGAAATCGACCGCCTCGATTCGCAGACTTGCCATGGCTCCGTATCCTTCGCATGTTTCGCCCGCGCCGCCCGTGCGGCAGGGGGAGAGAACTCGCGATGAAGATTACTGCACTCGAGACGATTCAACTCGGAGAGTTTCCGAATCTGATCTGGCTTCAGCTCCACACGGATGAGGGCATCGTCGGCCTCGGCGAAACTTTCTACGGTACGGCGGCCGTCGCCGCCTATCTGCACGAGACCGCGGCGCCGCGGCTGATCGGCAAGGATCCGCTGCAGATCGACCGGCACATCAACGAGCTGCGCAATCATTATCTCGGATTCAGCGGTCCCGGGGCCGAGATGCGCGGGGTGTCGATGGTCGACATCGCGCTGTGGGACATCTTCGGTCAGGCCGTGAAGATGCCGATCCATCAGATGCTCGGCGGCCTCAGCCGCGATCGCATCCGCATCTACAACACCTGCGCCGGCTACCAATACGTGCGATCGCTCAAGGGTCAGCTCACCGACAATTTCGGTCTCGAATCGAAGCAAGGTCCCTACGAGGATCTCGATGCCTTCCTGAACCGCGCGGATGAGCTCGCCCATTCGCTGCTGGAGCAAGGCATCACGGCGATGAAGATCTGGCCGTTCGACTATGCGGCCGAGCGTTCCGGGGGCTCGCCGACCAGCGCGGAGGAACTCGATAAGGCAGTCGAACCCTTCGTCAAGATCCGCAAGGCAGTCGGCAACAAGATCGACGTGATGCTGGAGCTCCACTCGCTGTGGAACCTCACCGGCGCCAAGCAGGTCTTCAAGACGGTCGAACCCTACAATCCGTTCTGGTTCGAGGATCCCGTGAAGATGAACAATCTCGACGCGGTGGCCGAGTTGGCGGCGTTCACCCATGTCCCGATCACCGCGAGCGAGACGCTCGCCACGCGTTTCGCGTTTCGCGAGCTGATGGCCAAGCGCGCCGCCGGCATCGTGATGCTCGACATCGCCTGGTGCGGCGGCATCGGGGAAGCGAAGAAGATCGCGACCATGGCGGAGGCGCATCATCTGCCGGTCGCGCCGCATGATTGCACGGGGCCGGTCACGCTGACGGCCTCGGTGCATCTCTCGCTCAACTGCCCGAACGCGCTGATCCAGGAGACGGTCCGCGCCGCCTATACGAGCTGGTACAAGGACATCGTCACGGACCTGCCGCGCATCGAGAAGGGCTTCGTCTATCCGATGACCAAGCCCGGCCTCGGGACCAAGCTGCTACCCGATCTGCCCAAGCGCAAGGACGCGACCGTTCGCAAGACGACGAGCGTGTGAAGCTCAGCCACGCCGCGCCAGCTCGTCGAGCGTCACGACGAGCTGGCGTTGCGTTGCGCCGTTGACATCACGCAGGGCAAGGGTGACCCGCGGCGCCGCCCAGTCGATTTCGATCGTGCCGAAATTGACTTCGCCGAGGATCGCGCCGATGCGGTTGGGTCCGGCTTCGCGCGATTGATAGGATTTGGTGATCCCGCTCGAGGTCATCTCGATCAGCGGATAGGGCGTGCCCGCCGTCTCGCGATAGAAGGCGCCGAGATGGCGATCGCCGGAGAGGAACACGACGCCACTCGCGGCTGTCCGACCGATCAGATCGTAGAGTCGCTGACGTTCGCGCGGAAAATTCCCCCAACGCTCCCAGCCATGTCCGTCCGCCAGGACCTGAATCGAGGACACGATCACGCGCAGCTCCGCCGGCTCGCGCAGCCGGTCTTCGAGCCAGCGCCACTGCGCGTCGCCGAGCATCGTCTTGGTCGGATCATCATCGGGCACGTAGCGCTCGCGGCCGCGCGCGCCGCGCAGATCGGTGCGCTTGAGCGGCGAGCGGAACCAGCGCGTATCGAGCAATAGGAACTGCACGCGTTGCCCCGGCGGTCCGATCAGTGTGGCGTCGTAGGTGCCGTCGCGGGCGCGGCGCGCATCCTCCGCCGGCGCATCCCAGAATTCGAGGAAGAGCTCCTTGGTCTCGCGCTTCCACGCAAACTCGACCCCCGCATCATTGGCGCCATAGTCGTGATCGTCCCAGACCGCGAGCACCGGAATCTCGCGACGGACACGCATATAGCCGTCGATCTGGCGCGCGGCCGCATAGGCCGCCTTGAGCTGGCGCAGCTCGGCCGAGGAGACATCGCCATAGACATTGTCGCCGCCGAAGATGAAGAGGTCGGGCCGATAGGCGAGCACGGCATTCCAGATCGGCTGCTTCTCGCTCTGGTCGGCGCAGGAGCCGAATGCGATCCGTGTGAGCGCCTCGGCGGTCGGGAGCGGCAGCAATGCGCTTGCGCGTGAAGACGCCAGCATGGCCAGCGCCGCGGACATCCATGTTCGGCGTTTCATTGGATCGTTTCCCTCGAAAGCGCGGTCACTCTTGCGCCCAGGATCCTTCCGCGCAACCGTGTGGCATGGCTAAAGTCCGCTGATTTTCCCGGGGGAGATGTTCATGGCGACGACGAAGAAGAAGCAAGCGGCAATTGCCGGCAACGCCGGCCGCAAGGATTGCCGCGTGACGCGGATCGACGCCTATGTCGTCGATGCGAAATGGCGCAACTTCGTCTTCGCGCATGTCCACACCGATGACGGCATCGAGGGAATCGGCGAGGGGTCGTGCGAATGGCAGCCGCAGATGGTTGCCTCTGGCATCGAGACTCTGGCCAAACGCTGCGTCATCGGCCAGTCCGCGTTCCAGATCGAGAAACTCTGGCAAAGCATGTTCCGCAATGAATTCGCGCGCGGCGGGCCGCTGCTCAACTCGGCGATCGGCGCAATCGAGCAGGCGCTGTGGGACATCGTCGGCAAGGCGCTCGACCGTCCCGTCTATGATCTGCTCGGCGGGCGCATCTACGACAAGCTGCCGGCCTACGCGAATGCCTGGTATGGCGCCGGCTCATCGGTGGCCGATATCGCCAGGGCCGCCAAGGCGGTGGCGAAGAAGGGCTATCGCGGACTCAAGCTCGATCCCTTCGCCAGTGGCGGGCGCGATCCGGATTCACGCATGATCGCGCATGCCGTCGACATCATCGGCGCCGTGCGCGACGCCGTCGGTCCGCACACGGAGATCCTGATCGACTGCCACGGCCGCTTCAGCCCGGCGAGCGCCATCGCCGTGGCGCGCGAGATGGAGCCCTTCAAGCTCTACTGGTTCGAGGAGCCCTGCGACCCCGAGAATGTCGGCGCGCTGCAGAAGATCGGCCGCTCGATCCAGACCCGCCTCGCCACGGGCGAGCGCTGCTACACCAAGTATCATCTGCAGGCGCTGCTCGCGACCAACGACATCGATGTGCTGCAGCCCGATCTCATCCATGTCGGCGGCATCCTCGAAGCCAAGAAGATCGCGGCGATCGCGGATGCGTCCTACATGCCCGTGTCATTCCACAATCCGTTCGGGCCCGTGGCGACGGCGTCGGCCGTGCAACTCGACGCCTGCACCACCAACATCATCATGCAGGAATCCTTCTGCGAGTATTGCGTGCCCTGGCGCTACGACCTGCTCGAGTTCGCTCCGAAACCGATCGGCGGCCACTACGAGATCCCGACCCGCGCGGGGCTCGGCGTCGGCAATTTCAATGTCGAGGCGGCTGAGGCGCATCCGTACAACCCGGATGCGTTCCTGCCGATGTGGTCGGAAGGTTGGATGAAGGAGTTCTGATCGTTTGACGGCGCTTCACAGAGGCCGATACTGTCACTGTCGAGCGCGGTCATGCGCCATCAACGATCAGGGAGGAAACGGACGATGTCGTTCATGAAGGGTCTTCGCGCCTGGAGCGCGCTCGCGGCAATCGGCGGTGTATTTGGTCTTGGCGATCCTGCTGCGGCGCAGATCAAGCTCGCCTTTGCGACCGTCGTCCCGAGCCTCGAGGCGGCTGAAGCCAAGGCGATGATGGCGTTCAAGACCTATGTGGAATCGCGCAGCGACAGGAAGATCGCGGTACGCCTGATCCATGGCGGCGCCGGCGGCGAGCGCGAGATCATGGAGCAGGTCCGCCAGGGCTCGCTCGAAATGGGCATCGCGGCCGATGGCGCGATCGCGGGCTTCTACAAGCCGATCCAGGTCTTCTCCATTCCCTACATCTTTCCGTCGTCGCCGGTCGCCTGGGCGTTCTTCGATCATCCCTTCGCGCGCCGCATGGCCGAGGACATGCGCAAGCAGACGCGTGTGCGGGTGTTGCACTGGTCGGAGAACGGCTTTCGCAATCTGACCAACAATGATCGGCCGATCCGCAATGCGGACGACATGAAGGGCCTGAAGATGCGGACGATGGAGAGTCCGGTCTACATGACCTTCATGCGCTCGCTCGGCGCGACGCCGACGCCGATCAGCGCGGCGGAAATGGTGCTGGCGCTCAAGCAGGGCGTCGTCTCCGGCCAGGAAAACGCAACGCTGATCGTCCATGACATGGGCATCGCCGACGTGCAGAAATTCATGTCGATCAACGAGCATATCTTCGGGCTGCACGCGCTCATGATCAGCGACGAGTTCTATCTGACGCTCTCGCCCGACCATCGACAGATCGTGACTGAGGGCGCCCGCGTTCTGTCGCAGGTATCGGGCACGCTCAAGGCGTCGCTGCACGAGGAGTATCTGGCGAAGATTCGCGCCAAGGGCGTGCAGATCCACGTCACCAGCGCAGCCGAGAAGGAGACCTTCCGCAAGCTGACGCAAGAGCCGGTGCGCAAGTTCATCGAGCAGCAAGTCGGTGAGACGCTCGTCAAGGAGTTCATGGCGGCGGTCGCAGAGTCGACGAAGCTCGTCTACGGGGAATAGTCTCTTGGCGCATGCATCCCTCGCCTGATCATCGGTTCGGGCGGGGGATGCCATGCGGCATGTTCAGGGACGGCAGGGGGTCAGGTGCATCGTGCGATTTTCGGCTTCGCGACCGGCCTCAGCCGGGTTTGCGAAGTGTTGGCCGCCCTGTTGGTGGGCGCCGCCATCACCATCAACCTTGCCCAGGTGCTGTGGCGCTACATCCTGAATGATCCGCTGGAGTGGAGCGAAGAGGTGATGCGCTACACGATGGTGTGGGTCGCCTTCCTCGCCGGATCCGCCGGTGTGTTTCGTGGCGAGCACATGGCCGCGGGCATGCTCGGCAATATCGAGTCCGCGCTGGTCAAGCGCATTCTCCATTATGCGATCCTCGTCTCGATGTTGATCTTCAGCGCCGTGCTGGCCTGGTGGGGCACGCGCTATGGCTTCGACACGGGCCAGGTCTCGCCGGCCGCGCAGATCCCGATGGAGATCCCTTATCTCGCCGTGGGCTTCGGCGGGATCCTGATGGTGATCAAGCTGATCTGCCTCCTGCTGCTGCCGATCGAGATGGTCCCGCAGCCCGGTGGCATGCGGCCGGAGGACATCGCGTGATCTCACTTGGCGTCGCGTTCGGAGTCCTGCTGGCGATCGGAGTTCCCGTCGCCTTCGCCATCGGCCTGGCCAGCGTGGTCGGCATCCTCGCCCTCGATCTGCGCATGGTCGCCGTGCCGACCCGGATGTTCACCGGGATCGACAGTTTCGTGCTCCTGGCCGCGCCCTTCTACATCATGGCGGGCGAGGTGATGGCGCGCAGCGGCATCACGCGCCGACTGATCCGGTTCTCGATGATGATCACGCGCAACGTACCGGGTGGGACGGCCTATGCCTGCGTCGTCTCGGCGATCATGTTCTCCGGCATTTCTGGGACGGCGGTCGGCGACGCCGCGGCGCTCGGCCAGATCTTCATCAAGGAGATGCCAAAGGAGGGCTACCGCGTCGACTACAGCGCGGCCGTGGTCGTCGCATCGTCGATGATGGGGCCGATCATCCCGCCCTCGGTGATCATGATCATCTTCAGCGCGGTGACGCAGGTTTCGGTGATCGAGCTCTTTGCCGCCGGCGTGATCCCGGGCTTCATGCTCGCGGCGTCGATCGCCATCGTCATCTTCATCCAGGGACTCAAGGGCGTTCTGCCGCGGCCGACCTTCAAGCTCGAGCCGGGCGAGGGCAAGCGTCTGATCGTCGACGGTCTGTTGATCCTGACGCTGCCGGTCGTGATCATACGCGGGGCATCATCGGGGATATTCACGACGACCGAGGCCGGCGGCATCGCCTGCCTCTATGCCGTGCTGCTCGGCGTGTTCGTGTTCAAACAGCTGACCTGGCGCGACATCTGGGAGACTCTGATTGCCACGGCCCAGATCTCGGCATCGATCTACCTCGTCCTCGCCGCATCCGAGGTGATGTCCTGGGTCATGACACGTGGCGGAATCACCGATCACGTGCGCGAGTTCGGCGCGCTGTTCGGCGGCAACAAGGTGCTTTTCCTCCTCGGCATCGCGGTCGCCCTGACGCTGATCGGGACCTTCCTCGAGCCGGGGCCGGCGGTGATCCTGTTCGTGCCGTTGCTGATGCCGGCGGTGAAACTGCTCGGCGTCGATCCGCTGCAATTCGCCATGGTCGTGATCCTCACGCTCACGCTCGGGCTGATCACGCCGCCGGTCGGCGTCTGCATGTTCGTCGTCTGTCGAATAGCGAACATCAATATCTGGCAGCTCTTCGCCAAGACCTGGCCGTTCTTCGTTGCCGAGACGATCGTGATCATCCTGCTCTGCCTCGTGCCGGGGTTCTCGAACTGGCTGCCCTACGTGCTGAAGAACTGAGAAGCTGTGAAGCAATTGATTGAGATGTCTGAGGCATGCACAGGAGCGTCTCAGATTTCCGGATCTGAAGGAGTGAGCCGGTTGTCGGCGGCCGGCTGTGGCGTCGACGACGAGGG
>Ga0163144_10008610_pt1 | contig 22061 bp, 20 predicted proteins | sample OliLak19BULKMAT1_FD_123175 | JGI IMG/M metagenome (GOLD analysis project Ga0163144, IMG submission 123175) | Freshwater microbial mat bacterial communities from Lake Vanda, McMurdo Dry Valleys, Antarctica - Oligotrophic Lake LV.19.BULKMAT1 | ecosystem: Environmental > Aquatic > Freshwater >... | reverse complement strand
GAGTACTGCGCCCATGCATTGCACGAATGCGCGCGAAATGACGGTCCTCTGATGTCAGGTGGACTGACTCCCATGACGGTCTTGGGGTCTCAAGTGGACTGACTCTGATGACTGACTGCGGTCACTCTGCGCGGAGCGGTCAGCCGCAAATCGCAGAGTACACAACTTCCGGTTTGGAGTGAGCTTAGGGAGTTTCGCGCTCGCTTGCCTTTGTGCAAAATAAAAAAAAAGAGGCCCCGAAGGGCCTCTAATGTGAAATAACAGGGACTAATTTTGGCAAGAGCCGGGACGCCAGCGCGGCAAGATCGAACCGCCACAATCCCACTGGGTGATTTCACCGGCAGCGATAGTCGGGTTCAGTGTGATGGTTCCGCCAATGGGAATTACGCCCGTGTTTCGCTCAGTTGCGGTGATCAAGCCTACGGCACTAACCGCCACGTTGCCGTTCACATAAGTGCTAGATTGTTGATCGCAAAGGCCAAGTGCGCTGATGGCTACGGGGGTGGCGGCGGTGGTGGACCAGCCGTTGTTGGATTGATAAAATTCGGCGACCTTGGTTTTGCAAGCGCCCACGGTAGCAATGATTTCCGAGATCTTGGAGCGGATCTGGAAGTCACGATAGGCCGGAATGGCGATGGCGGCGAGAATGCCGATGATGGCGACGACAATCATCAGTTCGATCAAGGTAAAGCCTTTGTTCGACTTCATAGCGAGTACTCCTGGTTGGCTTGGGTAGGTGGGCCCGGATGGCGTCCGGGTCGAGCGTCTGATGCACGCGGCATGCCAACCGCGCTGCTGTTGATATGGCTGGTTTCTGACAAGTGTTGCGTTCCCGACTTGCCTCACTGGGGCAGAAAGTGACGCGCCCTCGGTCACTCCGGCCAAGGATCGAAATTCAGCACGTCGACGACGATGCCAGAGCCGGGCTCCAGTAAGCCGGCATACCAGCCGAAGCGTCCCTTCACGGGTACGACACGCAGATCGGCGTACTGCTGCAGCCAGCGCTCGAGTTTGGCCTGTTCTGAACCGGAACGCGCGAGCACTGCCGCCGCGGCTTGGCTTTTTTCGAGGAGTTTCGGCAGCGCATCTGACCAAGCCACAAAGTAGGCCGGATACTCGTTAAGGTCAGCGCCCGCCATGGCAGTGCTGAGTGCCTTAAACCGCTCGTCAGCTGAGCCCGAAACGATTGCGCCGATCAGCACCGGACCGGTCCACGGCGCGGCGGCGAATACCGGGTCTTTGGCCGCCGCATATGACTCAGGTAAAATGGCATTCGCGCCGGTGACATAGATGCGATCGCCAACCGCGACCACAAAGGCCGGACGAGCGTCCGCCGCAATGTAGCAGCCATAGACGAGCGCTGAAAGCTGCAATAGTCCGACGAACGCCAAGTCATAGGGCAGCGATTTCTTCTTTCGGTCAAAAACAAAAAAGGTCAAGAGCGGCCCAAGGGTGACGTCGACGACCAGTATGATCAAAATCAGCTTTACGCCGCCTGCGGCCTCTCGCCATGGACTGGGATACCAGACCAGCAGCAGAAACAAGGCCACCAGCCCAGCGACCACAAAGCTGATCAGCAGATGGATTGTCGCTGCGCGCAGGCGTGGACGTAGTTCGAATGTGGCCATGCTCAATCAATCCCCAATTTCTTCAGTCGATAGCGAATTGCGCGGAAGGTAATGCCCAGCTTCTTGGCCGCCGCTGTCTTGTTCCAGCGGCATTCTTCGAGCACCTTGATCAGCGCCTCGCGCTCCAGGCTGTCAATGTATCCCGGCAAGCCCATCTGTTTGGCGGTCACCGGATCATTGGGTACCGCAGCTTGCTGCCCGGTGCGTCCGGGACGCAGCTGCAGATCACTGGCTTCGATGACCTCGTTCTCGCACAGCGCGACGGCGCGCTCCAGGATGTTCTCAAGCTCGCGCACATTGCCCGGGAAATCGTATGCGCACAGCACGCGCACGGCATTGTCAGTGAGTTGCGGCTTGGACAAGCCCCATTCCGGCGCCAGGCGGTCCAGAAACTTCTCGGCCAGCAGCAGCACATCATCAGGGCGCTCACGCAGCGCCGGCATGCGTAGTTCGATCACATTGATGCGGTAATACAGATCCTGCCGAAATTGCCCTGCATCAACCAGGCGAGAGAGATCTTTGTGCGTGGCACTGAGGATGCGCACATCCACCGGCACTTCACTGCGGGCGCCGATCGGACGCACGTTTTTTTCCTGGATCACGCGCAGCAGCTTGACCTGCATGTGCACGGGCAGGTCGGCAACCTCATCAAGAAACAAGGTGCCGCCGTGGGCAGACTGAAATAAGCCGTCCTTGTCGGCGACCGCGCCCGTGAAGCTGCCGCGCTTGTGGCCGAAGAACTCACTTTCCATCAGTTCAGTTGGAATTGCGCCGCAGTTGACCGGGATGAAGGGTCCGCTTGCGCGCGGTCCAAGCTCGTGGATGGCGCGCGCAGCGAGCTCTTTGCCGGTGCCGGACTCACCCGTGATGAACACCGGGGCTTGGCTGCGGGCGAGTTTGCCCAGCTTGTTGCGCACTTCCCGCATGGCTTCGGAATGTCCGAGCAGCTTGCTCTCGGGACCGGAAGCTTGCGCGTGTGAAGGCGCGCCCGTCGCGCGCTCGCTGCGCAGGCGCAAGGCGGTCTGCACCAGGTTGCGCAGTACTTGCAGATCAATCGGTTTTGAAACGAAGTCAAAGGCGCCAGCCTTCAGGGCATGCACTGCGGCGTCGACATTGCCGTACGCGGTGATCATGGCCACCGGCATTTCGGGATAGTCGTGGCTGATCGTCTGCAGCAGCTCCATGCCCGTGCCATCAGGCAGTCGCATATCGGTGAAGCAGAGGTCAAAGCGCTTACCGGCAAGGATTCTTCGCGCCTCGCTAAGCGTGCCTGCAGTATCAACCTGCACACCCATACGGCTCAGCGTGATCGACATCAGTTCAAGGATGTCGGCTTCATCGTCAACGATCAAGGCCTTGGTAGGGGTCATGGACTAGCTCTACTCGGAAGCGGGGAATTTACTCTTTGCTGAGCCGCACCGAAAGCCTTGCTCAGCCCAGAATCCGCGAATTCCCGCCAAGCCGTGGGCACCAAAGTGCTGGGCCGTGCCCAAGTCTGTGGCTGCCATGCCGCCGAGAGCGAGCAATGGCAGCTCGGTCTGCGCGGCAATTCGGGCGAATTCCGGCCAGCCCAGAAACCGGGCTCCTGGATGCGAGGCTGTTGCCAATACCGGTGACAGCGTGGCGTAGTCCGCCCCGATCGACTCGGCTTGAAGCAGCTCCGCAGCGCCGTGCGTGCTGGCGCCGAGATAGCTTTGTGCTTGGGCCTGATTGCCCCTATGCGCCCGATGACCCCTATGCGCCCCATTTCCCCAATGCGCCCGAACACGCAGGCCGATGGCTTCCGAAGCCAGTTGCGCCGCCCGCAAGTGCACGCCCAAGCCCTCGCCGATGGCGAAATCAACATCTGCCGAGACGCTCAGCGTCGCATGGCTGCCCAGTGCCGCGCGCGCGCGCAGGACGAGCGCACGCGCTTGCGCTTGCGCAAGGCTCGGCGTGCGCAGCAGCAGCCAAGCGGGAGCGAGATGCGCGCATGTGTCCAGCCAGCGTGACTCATCGCCGGCGACGCAGTCAGCGCTGATGGTGAGCTGCGCAGGCAGCAGCAATCGCCTGAGAACTTTGCGATCAGCTGCGCATATCTGGGCTGAAAAACCGGCGATGGAGTTCATGTTCAGCCACTGGTGATCGGCGACCGAGCGCGGATCCGGGCGCAGCGCGGAGCGCTGAATGCAGGCGTCGAAGACGTGCAGGCGTACCGCGACATCCTGGTACTGATGCCTGATGCGAAACAGCAGCCTGGCGTCCGTGGGCGCGGTGCCAAGCTCTTCGATCAGCTCCCGACGCAGGGCGGCGAGCGGGTATTCACCCGGCTCGATTTTGCCGCCGGGCAGCTCCCAATAGCCGCCGCGCACCTTGTGGGCCGGCCTTTGCGTAAATAGGCGCGCGCCCGAATCGGCGCAGGCAAGATAGCCCGCGGCGACTTCGATGGGCGGGGTCGACATGGATGCTGTGATCCGGAAACAACTCAGCCCGGGGCGCTCCTCAGCTCAGCTTGCCGTGGCACTGTTTGTACTTCTTGCCTGAGCCGCAGGGGCACGGATCATTGCGGCCGACTTTCGGCTCGCTCCCGCGAATGGTGACGCTTGCGGGTACCGGTTCTTCCATGGCCATGGGCGCTTCTTCGCCGAGCAAAGGGCTGAACAATGGCGCTGGCGCATGCTGAAACTGCATTTTCGGTGGCTTATGCTCGTCCAGTTTCGCGGCATCAGCTTCGCTGCGCAGGCGGAAGCGATAAAGGATCCCAACCACCTCCAGCTTGAGCTTGCCGAGCATCTGGTCGAACAACTCAAAGGCTTCGCGCTTGTATTCCTGCTTGGGCTGCTTCTGGGCAAAACTGCGCAGATGGATGCCCTGGCGCAGGTAATCCATGCGCGCCAAGTGCTCTTTCCACTGCTGGTCCAGCGCGTTGAGCATGATCGAGCGCTCGACTTGCCGCAGCACCTCGCTGCCGATGCTGGTCTCACGCTCTGCGTAGGACGTATCAGCCGCGGCCGCCACGGCCTCGCCCAAATCCTCGGCATCGGTATCGGGATGCGCTTCGATGTGCTTGCGCGCATCAAAGTCAATGCCGTAGTCGTCGTTCAGCGTTCTGGTGAGGCCGTCGAGATCCCAGCTGTCGTCAATCGACCCCGGTGCCACGAAGCGATACGAGGTATCGCGCAAGACGTCACGCCGGAGGTTGGTGATGACTTCGCTGATGTCATCGCCCGAGTCGATCAGCTCATTGCGCTGCTGATAAATGACCTTGCGCTGGTCGTTGGCGACGTCATCGTATTCCAGCAGGTTTTTGCGAATGTCGAAGTTGTGCGCTTCCACTTTCCGCTGTGCATTCTCGATCGCACGATTGACGAAGCGATGCTCAATGGCCTCGCCAGGCTTCATGCCCAAGCGCTGCATCAGGCCCGCCATCTTCTCGCTTGCGAAGATGCGCATCAGATTGTCGTCAAACGAAAGATAGAAGCGGCTTGAGCCTGGATCGCCCTGACGACCCGAGCGACCGCGCAGCTGATTGTCGATACGCCGCGATTCGTGTCGCTCAGTACCAATAATGTGCAGCCCGCCGGAAGCCTTCACCGCGCTGTGGCGCGTGCTCCATTCGGATTTGACGTTGTCACGGTCCGCATCGGTGGCGTCCGGTGGCAAGGCAAGCAATAAGGGCTCCGGGTTGCCCCCTAAAACAATATCGGTACCGCGTCCGGCCATATTGGTGGCAATGGTAATCGCGCCCGGCTGTCCTGCCTGGGCCACGATCTGGGCTTCCCGCTCATGCTGCTTTGCGTTCAGTACTTCGTGCGGCAGTCCGTCGTTGCGCAGCACCGTGGAAATCAGCTCACTGGTTTCCACCGATGTGGTGCCCACCAGTATCGGTTGCCCGTTCGCGTGGCGTTCGCGAATATCCTGCAGCACGGCCTGGTACTTGTCATCCTTGTTAAGGAACACCAGGTCGGTGTTGTCTTTGCGCACCATTGGGCGATGCGTTGGAATCACCACCACTTCCAGGCCATAGATATTCTGGAATTCGTAGGCTTCGGTGTCGGCCGTGCCGGTCATGCCGGCCAGCTTCTTGTACATGCGGAAATAGTTCTGGAAAGTGATTGAGGCGAGCGTTTGATTCTCGCGCTGAATCGGCACGCCTTCTTTCGACTCTACCGCCTGATGCAGGCCATCGGACCAGCGGCGGCCCTGCAGCGTGCGGCCAGTAAACTCGTCAACGATGATCACCTCACCGTCGCGCACGATGTAATCCACGTCGCGCTTGTATAGGTGATGCGAGCGCAGTCCGGCGTTCAGGTGGTGCACGATGGCCAAATTGCTCACGTCGTAAAGGCTCTCGCCCTCTTTCAGAATGCCTGCTTCGCCGAGCAAACGCTCCACGTGATGCATGCCGGATTCCGAAAGATGCACTTGTTTTTGCTTCTCATCGACCCAGAAATCGCCGTCGCCATCTTCCTTTTCCTGGCGCAATAGCTTCGGCACCAGCCGGTTGATCTTGACGTAGAGCTCGGGCGACTCGTCAGCCGGGCCAGAAATGATCAAAGGCGTACGCGCCTCGTCGATCAGAATCGAGTCCACTTCATCGACGATGGCAAAATTCAGCTCGCGCTGCAGCCGATCATCGGCGCGAAACGCCATATTGGTGCGCAAGTAGTCAAAGCCAAACTCGTTGTTGGTGCCGTAGGTGATGTCACAGCCATAGGCCGCCGGCTTTTCGCTGGTGGGCTGTCCGGGGACGATGATCCCAACGGAGAGACCGAGAAACTCGTACAGGCGCCCCATCCAGCGCGCATCGCGCTTGGCGAGGTAATCATTGACGGTGACGACGTGTACGCCTTTGCCCGAAAGCGCATTCAGATACACCGGAAGCGTGCCAACCAGAGTTTTGCCCTCACCGGTGCGCATTTCTGCGATGCGGCCCTGATGCAAAACCATGCCGCCAATCATCTGCACGTCGTAGTGGCGCATGCCAAGCGCGCGCTTGGCGCCTTCACGCACGGTCGCAAATGCTTCCGGCAGCAGCTGGTCTAACGTTTCACCCTTTTGCACGCGCGCCTTGTACTCGGCCGTCTTGGCGCGCAATTGCTCGTCGGACAAGACCTCTAGCTTGGGCTCCAGCGCATTGATCTGGTCGCGTGTTTTGGCCATTTTGTCGAGCATGCGCTGGTTGCGACTGCCAAACAGCTTTGTCAGTAGAGCTTGAAGCATGATGATGAGTCCGCAGAAACATCAACGCCCGGCGAACCCGGGTGTTGAACGAAGGGAAAAGGGAGGTAGGGGCCGCCGCCCAAATTACAACCCCGAGCCGACGATGTTAGCCTGAAACTCGTTCAGCTTTGCCGAAATCTTTTCAGCAGCGGCTTTCTTGCGCCCCCCCAATATTTGACGACGGTGGGCGAGGGGAAAGGGAGGCACGAGATCTAACTTCATGGCTTTGGCGCCGAGTTTCAGGTTCCGGGGTCGGGGTGAAACTCGTTCAACTTTGCCCAAAAGCGGCTCTTTTTGCTCCCTCCCCAATGTTTGGGGAGGGTCGGGGTGGGGAAAGGGAGGCAAGAGATCTAACTTCGTGGCGATGGCGCCGAGTTTCATGTTCCGGGGTAACTTGGAGCCATGAAAGTTAGCCCGGAACGCGCCCGGATCGAGACCAGACTCAGCGAATGGCTGCTACAAAGCTGGCCGGGTTGACTGGCTTGCCGTCCAGCAGCACTTCAAAGTGCACGTGCGAGCCCGTCGAACGGCCCGTGGAGCCCATCTTGGCGACGATCTCATCGGCGCGCACGCGGTCACCCACTTTGGCGACGTTCTTGCTGTTGTGGGCATAGCGCGTCTTGTAGCCGTTACCGTGGTCAATATCAATCGTGTTGCCATAGCCGTTCTTGAAGCCGGCAAAAGTCACCACGCCATCTGCAACCGCCATGATTTGAGTGCCATAGGCGCCGGAAAAATCCACTCCGGAGTGAAAAGCAAAACGACCGTTGATCGGATCAACGCGCGTACCAAATCCGGACGAAATATAGCCGCTGGCCACGGGCATACCCTTGGGCACCAGCGATTTGTCGAGATCGCGGTCGAGCAAAAGGTCTTCCAGCAATCCTAACTGATCATCTTGCGTGTCAAAGCGGCCGCGCAAGTCGACCAGGGCTTTGCCGAAATCGCTGGACATGAAGTCCAAGCCGGTGCCTTCCGCCTCGGGGCCACCCAGCGCGGGTGTGGAGCTGAAATCAAACTCGCCGTCGTCCAGCTTGCCAATTTTGGTCAGTCGCGAACCGAGTGCATCAAGCCGGGTTGCATGCGCTTGCAATTGCCCCAATTCAAGTGCAAGCGCATCAAGGTTTCGCTGGGCTTCGGTTTCAGTTTTTTCCAGCTGTAGCTTCTGTAAATCAAGTGCTTGACGCAGTTCAGCCAGCTGGCTCTTGCTGAGGCCTTGGCGGTCCCCCAGCCAGCGCCCGGCTGCGAAGCTGACCAGCACGATTGCAGTGAGAAGTGCGCCGATTGCGAGCGCAATCTTCACTTGAACGGAACGACGCCCAAGTTCCAGCGTCTTCGTGCCCCTGATTGACTTGCCAACGAAGATGACATTCATGCGATGTGGTAAACCTAAGGTTATGTTCAAGCCACCGAAGCCAACCATGTCACACAAATATCCCACTTTGGCGCAGCAACTTTCTGACCTTGGTTCGGTCAACCAGCTTTGTGCCAAGGCGTTGCATTTCGCACGACTTGGAAATCACCTGATCCACCAGCTTCCAGGGCCTATGCAAGTGCGTTGCCGCTTCGCATGTGTCACCGGTACTACGCTGGTTTTTCTGGCTGACAGCCCTACCTGGGCCGCCAAACTTCGCCTTCACTTTCCACTACTCCTGGCCTCAGCTCGAAAGACCTGGGGTCTGGAGGTGGAACAGTGTGCCGTTCGCATTGCGCGCGTCCCGGTCGATTCCCCTCAACCTGAACTTGCAATGCCAAGACGCCAGCCGTAGCTCTTGTCTTGGGGCACCTCCCGGTCCCCCGGGGTACAACTCGCCTTCCTGGCGTTCCGAAGCAAGCTTCGGATTCCTATTTATTCTTGATTCCCGATCAGGCGCCGGCCAAGCCAAAGGCAAAGGCCAAGGGAGCGCTTTCCGGGGGCAGTTCCACCCACTCATAGGCAGCAGGGCGCGCAAGCAGCTCGCGCAGCACCATGTTGTTGAGTTTGTGGCCAGACTTATGGCCTACATATGCGCCCAGCAACGGCGCTCCCGCCAAGTAAAGATCGCCAATTGCGTCAAGCATTTTGTGCTTGACAAACTCGTCGTGGTAGCGAAGTCCTTCCTCGTTCAGGACCCGGAAATCGTCCAGCACAATGGCGTTGTTCATGCTGCCGCCCAAGCCTAAGTTGCGCGAGCGCAGGGCTTCCAGATCACGCATGAAGCCAAACGTTCTGGCGCGACTGATCTCGCGCACAAAGGACTGCTGCGCGAAGTCAATTGAAGCAAACGAATGCTTGCTGGGAATGGCTGGATGGTCAAACTCAACCTGAAAGCTAAGCCGGAAGCCGTCATAGGGCTCCAGGCGGGCAAACTTGTCACCTTCAACGATTTCGACGGTTTCCAGCACGCGCAGAAAGCGCTTTGCAGCAGCCTGTTCAACAATGCCCGCCGACTGCAGCAGGTATACAAACGGCGCTGCGCTGCCATCCATGATCGGCACTTCTGAGGCGGACATCTCAACCAAGCAATTGTCGATGCCGAGGCCGGCAAAGGCGCTCATCAGATGCTCAATGGTCGAAACACGCTCGCGGCCCTGCACCAGCGTGGTTGACATGCTGGTATCGCCGACGTGCCAAGCGCGGGCCGGAAAGTCGATTGCTTGAGTCAGATCCGTACGACGAAAAACGATGCCGTGGCCCACCGCAGCTGGATGCAGTTGCAATACAACCTTTTGGCCCGAGTGGATGCCCACTCCGGTGGCCTTAATGGTTTGTGCGAGGGTTCGTTGGCGCAGCATCAGATTCGATAGGTTTGAATAGGATTACGGTAGGGGAGGTTCAGATGACTGCTAGATGACACCCGATGCCACATTTTTGCCACTTTCTGTGGTGCGAAAGCAACACCCGAGTGCGAACTTTCTTAAACCGGTTGGGCTTTTAGAACATCGACTTGCGCAATATGTGCTTTGTGGAGCAATAAATGGACTACTAACGGATTCGGCTCAGCAGGCCATCCAACTCATCAAGCGACGAATATCGGATCGTCAGGGTGCCACGTCCGCCCCGATTTGCGATCGCAACCGGGGTTGCCAGGCGTTCGGATAGCTCACGCTCCAGCTGTTCAAGATTTGGATCGCGCCGCCTCGCCGAGGGCGATAACCGTGGCGTCGGCGCCGCGCTTTGCGCGCGTCGGACTTGGGATTCCATCTCGCGCACGCTCCAGCCTTGTTCGACCGCGAGCTTGCCAAGGCGCAGCTGTTCGCCTGCGGACAAGCTGAGTAGCGCGCGCGCATGCCCCATTTCGAGCAAGCCTTCATCCATCAGGGCGCAGACCGCCGGCTCCAGCTCCAGTAAACGCACCAAGTTACTCACTGCCACGCGCGAGCGGCCAACCGCGTCCGCGGCTTGCTGGTGCGTCAATGAAAACTCATCAATCAAGCGCTTCACCGCGCGCGCCTCTTCCAACGGAGTGAGATCCTCGCGTTGGATGTTCTCAATTAGTGCGATGGCCATCGTGGCCTGGTCGGGAAGATCGCGCACCACGGCCGGAACCATGCGCAGGCCTGCTTGTTGCGCCGCGCGCCAACGCCGCTCACCGGCGATGATCTCGTACCCGTCGGCAACCGGACGCACCACGATCGGCTGCACCATGCCCTGGGATTGGATGGACGCCGCCAGCTCGCTCAGCTTTTGGGCGTCAAACAGGCGGCGCGGCTGGAAGCGACCGGGCTTGATGCGTTCGATCGCAATCTCGCTGGCGGAATCTCGCGGTGCTTCCGCAGCGTCGTGCACGGCGCTCAAGGCGTCACCAAGCAAGGCATCAAGACCACGTCCAAGCGCAGATTTCTTCCTGCTCATGCTTTCTTGCCTCCGCTGGTAGCGCTCTCATGGCGCAAAATTTCATTCGCAAGTGCGAGGTAGGCCACGCCACCGCGGCTTTCTCGGTCATAGCTGGTAATCGGCTTGCCATGGCTCGGAGCTTCAGCCAGCCGCACGTTCCGCGGCACGATGCACTCGAAAACCTTATCCCCGAAATGCTTGAGCAATTGCCCGGACACTTCGTTCGCCAAGCCGTTTCGGCTATCGAACATGGTGCGCAAAAGTCCCTCAATACGCAGCGCCGGATTGACCGTTGCCTTGACCGCCTTGATCGTCTCATGCAGCTGGGTCAAACCGTCCAGCGCGTAATACTCGCATTGGATCGGAATCAGCACGCTGTCGGCCGCGGTCAGCGCATTGAGCGTGAGCGCGCCAAGGCTGGGCGGACAGTCGATGATGATGTAGTGATACTGCTGCTTAATTGCCGCCAGCTTCAACTTGAGTTTGAGCTCGCGCCCCGGCTGCGGCATCAAGCGCAGCTCCACCGCGGTCAAGTCGCCGTTGCCAGGCAGCAGATCAAAGCCATGCGGCAGCTTGCGGATCGCCTCAGTGAGTTCAACCTCATCAAGCAGCACCTCACAACCTGAGGGACGCGCCTGGCGCTTGTCGACGCCGCAGCCCATGGTTGCGTGTCCCTGCGGGTCAAGATCGATCAGCAGCACTTTTCGCTTCACTTCCGCGAGCGCGGCGGCGAGGTTGACACAGGTTGTGGTCTTGCCAACGCCACCTTTTTGGTTGGCGACTGCAATGATCCGAGCCATAGGTGTTCGCCAGGAGAAATTTGGAGCGTGATGCTAGCGGTATTGCACAGACTCGGCAAAAGCTCGTTTTAGCTGTTTGGCTGATTTTCGCTCTTTGGCTCATTTTGGCTCTTCCCTCGCTTTGCCTAGCAGGACCATAATGAGGCGATCAGCAGGATGTAAGGAGTTCGCATGTCGGTCAATGCACCACCGTTGCAGGGTCTTTCGGGTGTGATTCGCCGTTTGGCGATGGAAGGCCATGTTTCCGAGGCGGACGCCCGAAGAGCGGCCGACGCAGCCTCAAAGGCGCGCGTTTCGATCATTGCCTACCTGCTTGATAACCCGATATGCGCCCCGAGAGCGATCGCGAGCGCGGCTGCGATTGAGTTCGGGGTGCCCATTTTGGACTGCCTCGCGCTCGATATTGCGCAATTGGCGACCAAGGCGGTCAATACCCAGCTGATGGAAAAGCATCGGGCGGTGCCGCTGTTCAAGCGTGGCAATCGACTGTATGTCGGTCTTGCCGACCCGACCAACGAAACCGCGTTGAAAGAATTCGAGTTTCAGTCCAAATGCCTGGTGCAGCCGGTGGTGCTGGACGAGGATTTGCTGGGTCGCTTTCTGGAGCAGGTACAGGCTGCGGAGAGCTCGTCGATCGATGGCCTGGACGATACTGAAGGACTTGAGAACCTTGATCTGGAGGCGGCTGCCGAGGCGCCCGAAGGAGCCTCGGGAGTGGATGCAGCGGGCGGCACCGATGACACACCCGTGGTGAAGTTCTGCAACAAGATGCTGGTGGACGCGATCAAGCGAGGCGCTTCCGACATCCACTTTGAACCGTATGAAACCAAGTTTCGGGTCCGTTTCCGCATGGATGGGATCCTGCGTCAGGTTGCCACCGCGCCAACCAAGCTGTCTATGCGTATCGCGGCCCGGCTCAAAGTGATGAGCAATCTGGATATCGCGGAGCGACGTGTGCCGCAGGACGGCCGCATCAAGCTGAATCTGTCGAAAACCAGGGCGATGGACTTTCGCGTCAGCACCTGCCCCACGCTGTTTGGCGAAAAAGTCGTCTTGCGCGTCTTAGATGGCTCAGCGGCCAAAATGGGCATCGAGAAATTGGGTTATGAGGATGACCAGCGCCAGCTGTTTTTGGACGCCATCGATAAGCCCTACGGCATGGTGCTGGTTACCGGCCCAACCGGATCCGGGAAAACCGTGTCCTTATACACCGCACTGAACATTCTCAACACCGAAGGCCGCAACATTTCAACCGCCGAGGATCCGGTGGAAATTCGTGTGCTGGGCATCAATCAGGTGCAGATGAACCCGAAGCAAGGCCTGACTTTTGCCTCCGCGCTGCGTTCGTTCCTGCGCCAGGACCCGGACATCATCATGGTGGGCGAGATTCGCGATCTTGAAACCGCCGAAATTGCGGTCAAGGCCGCCCAGACCGGGCACATGGTGCTCTCCACCTTGCACACCAACGATGCACCGCAAACCATTGCGCGCATGATGAACATGGGAATCCCGCCCTACAGCATTATTTCTGCGGTGACCCTGATCATTGCGCAGCGTCTGGGGCGTCGCATGCATGACTGTAAGCGTTCGCTGATACTGCCGCCGACGGCGTTGCTGGCCGAGGGCTTTACCGAGGAAGACCTTAAGGTGATGAATCTTCAGGAGGCGGTTGGATGCTCTGGGTGCAACGAGGGCTACAAGGGGCGCGTTGGGATTTACCAGGTGATGCCCATGTCGGAATCGATCGCCAAGATCGTCCTGGCCGGCGGCAATGCGCTGCAGATTGGCGAGCAAGCCAAGCGTGAGGGCATCAACGACCTGCGTCGGTCTGCGCTGCTCAAAGCGCGCAACGGCATGATGAGCTTGACTGAGGTCAATCGCGTCACCAAGGATTAGCCAGCGCTGCGATTGTTGCGGCCGCAAATGCGCTTGCCCAGCGGACAGCCTGGGTGCTAGGCAAGCACGGTCTTATTTGGCTCGCCCGCGACTTCGCGCACCAGCCGTGGCACCAAATAGCCCGGCAGCTGGGTGCGCAAGCTGTGTACCAGCGCGACTGCCGCATCATCGGTCACGGAAAAATGCGCGGCACCCGCGACCGGGTCCAATTGATGCAGGTAATACGGCAACACGCCGGCATCAAACAGCGCCTCGCTGAGCCCCCGTTGCGCAGCTACCGTATCGTTGATCCCGCGCAGCAGTACGGTTTGGTTGAGCAGGATGGCGCCGCTGCTTCTCAGCCGCGTGAAGGCGGCCTTGGTTTCAGCGTCGATTTCCTGCCCGTGGTTGCAGTGCACCACGATGCTCAGGTTCCAGGGCAAGCTGTGCAGAAATCGAATCAGCTCGGCGTCCACCCGAGCGGGCAGAACCACCGGCAAGCGCGTATGAATCCGCAGGCGCTTCAGTTGCGGTAAGGCGCGCAAACGTTGACATAGTGCGGCCAGCTTTGGCGTATCAAGGCTGAGCGGGTCACCGCCGCTGAGCAGGATCTCTTCCACATCATCTTGCGCCTGCAGGTAAAGCAGCGCGGCATCCCATTGGGCGGGCGTAACGCTTTGCTCAGCGTACGGGAAGTGGCGTCGAAAGCAGTAACGGCAGTGCACCGCGCAACTTCCGGTGACGATCAACAGCGCGCGCCCGGCGTATTTGTGCAGCACGCCGGGTGTCCGCTTGGCCTCAGCATCACCCACCGGATCGTGCACAAAGCCGTCCACCCTATGGTTTTCGATTTGGCGGGCAAGCACTTGCAGCAGCAGCGGATCATTGGGATCACCCTTGCGCATCCGGCGCACAAAAGCGCGCGGGACTCGCAAGGGAAAGCTCTGCTCAGGATCGACGTCGAGCTGTTCGGCGTATGCGCCTAGGTTAAGCGCCTCCAGAAGATCGCCAGCGGTGCGAAAAGCGGCGCGCCATTCAGCTTTCCAGTCGCCAGCTACTATCAGGGGTTCGGAAATCAGCGCGGCTGAAGCTATCATCTACCGTTTAGTCATCTTGTGCACGGGCTCGATCATAACGAGGACTCACCGTATGTCTACCGAACGCGATCACGCTCGGGCGGTCGCTGCGCTCGGCTCACTGTTTTTGGCGGACCGTTTTTGGCTGGCAACTTTCTGAGCACAGCTTTTTTAGGCCCAATTTTCTGGGCTCAACTTTTCTAGGTAGACCCAGCATGGCAAGCTTTAACACGAGCGAATTCCGCGGCGGTATGAAAATCCTTCTCGAAGGCGATCCATACTCCATTATCGAAAACGAGATGGTCAAACCCGGCAAGGGCCAGGCGTTCAATCGTGTTCGCATACGCAATCTGCGCACCGGCCGCACGATTGAAAAAACCTTCAAAAGTGGCGACAGCGTGGAAGCGGCCGATGTCGTCGACACCGATATGCAGTTTTTGTATTCGGACGGCGAATTCTGGCACTTCATGCAGTTGGAATCGTTTGAGCAGTTCAGTGCCGACAAGAATGCGGTGTCCGATGCTGCCAACTGGCTGCGCGAGCAGGACATGTGCATCATCACGCTCTGGAATGGCTCACCGCTGACCGTGACCCCGCCGAACTTTGTTGAACTCAAGATCGTTGAGACCGATCCCGGCGTGCGCGGCGATACCGCGCAAGGTGGCACCAAGCCCGCCAAGCTGGAGTCCGGCGCAGTGGTCAAGGTGCCTTTGTTCGTCGAGCAAGGCGAAGTGATCCGCTGCGATACCCGCTCCGGTGAGTACGTTTCGCGCGTTGGCAAGTAGTGACAGTTCATTCTTATCCTGTGTTGAGGGCGCACTGATGCAGATCGTCGACACCCTGATCATTCCGCGCTGGCTAGTGCCGGTGGATCCGATCGCTGCGGTGCTTACCGAACATGCGGTGGCTGTGCATGCGGGTGAAATCGTCGCGATCGGCCCGCATGCAGACCTCTCGGTGCGTTTCCAGGCGAAGGAAAGCGTGCATTTGAGCGAGCACGCTCTGTTGCCGGGATGGGTCAATGCGCATGCGCATTCGCCGATGGTACTAATGCGCGGTTTTGCCGATGACCTGCCTTTGATGACCTGGCTTGGTGAGCACGTCTGGCCAGCCGAGGCACGCATGCTGAGCGCTGAGTTCGTCGCCGACGGCAGCGCGCTTTCGGTGCTGGAAATGGTGCGCGGCGGTACCACCTGCGTGCAGGAGAACTATTTCTTCCCGACCGCCGCGGCGGCAACCTTCAAGGCCATGGGCATGCGCGCGCTGGTTGGGGCTCCGATCATTGAGTTCCCGTCCGCGTGGGCAGCCACCATTGATGATTACTTTGCGCAGGGCGTGGCGCTGATTGAAGCTTGGCGCAATGATCCCTTGGTGCAATGCAACTTGGCGCCGCATGCGCCCTATACCGTGCATGACAGCAGCTTCGAACGCATCGCAACCCTGGCCGACGAGCTTGACGTGCGGGTCCAGATGCACGTGCACGAGACCGCGCAGGAGATCCGCGACAGCATGCAGCAGTACGGCATGCGTCCGCTCCAGCGCCTGAGCGCGCTCGGCGTCGTGAACGAGCGCCTCAATGCGGTCCATATGACCCAGCTTATCGGCTCCGAGATTGAGCTGTGCGCGCAGCAGAATGTGCACGTGCTGCATTGCCCGCAATCGAATTTAAAGTTGGCCAGTGGCTTCGCGCCGATTGCTGATTTGCAGCGCGCAGGCGTCAATATCGCGATTGGCACCGATGGCGCTGCCAGCAACAATGATCTGGACATGCTCGATGAGCTTCGCACCGGAGCGCTGCTGGCCAAAGCCGTGGCCGGCGATGCTCAGGCCTTCAGTGCGACCCAGGCTTTGGCTGCAGCGACGATGGGGGGCGCGCGCGCGCTTGGGCTGGAGCACCGGATCGGCAGCATTACCGTGGGTAAGCGTGCTGACTTGATCGCCATCGATTTGTCGCATGCGCGCACGCAACCGGTGTTCCATCCAATTTCCCAGGTGGTCTACGCGGCCAGCAGCGAGCAGGTGACCGAAGTCTGGATTGATGGCGTGCGTAAGCTTAAGGCCGGAATTTTGCTCGACATGGATTGTGAAGCCATCCTCGCACGTGCCCGCCAGTGGGCCATGAAGCTGCGCCTTTGATGAGCCAGCCTGCATGGATAAATCAGCCCGAGTTGAATAAGCCGGAGTTGAATAAGCCCGAGTTGAATAGGCCCGAGTTGAATAGGCCCGGAGCATCCGCCGATGCGCTTGAGCTGACCCGCTTCAACAGTCTTGCCGCGCGCTGGTGGGATGCCAACAGCGATATGCGGCCTTTGCATGACCTGAATGTCCTGCGTAGCCAGTTTGTCAATGACACTTTGCGCGCTTCCGGCCTTGCGCGCGCGCGGGTGCTCGACGTTGGTTGTGGTGGCGGCCTGCTCAGCGAGGCGCTGGCGCGATCCGGCCATGACGTGCTTGGTATTGATCCCGCCGAAGAGCTAATCCAGGTGGCGCAATTGCACGCGCTTGATAGCGAGGTTGAGGTCCGCTATGAAGTCAAAGACGCCAGCGCCCTGCGCGCCACTGAGCGGGAAAGCTTTGACGCGGTAATCGCGCTGGAAATGCTCGAGCACGTCCCCGATCCGCGCGCTGTGGTGGATGATCTGATGGCCATGCTGAAACCGGGTGGCTGGCTATTTCTTTCCACACTCAATCGCACTCCCAAGGCGTTCGCGCTTGGCATCGTGGCTGCGGAGTACATTCTAAGGCTGCTCCCGCGCGGTACGCACCGCTTTGATCGCTTCATCAAGCCCAGCGAGCTGGCCGGCTGGCTGCGCCCTTACGGCATGCAGCAGATGAAGATGGTTGGCCTGGATTATCAGCCGTTTTCTCGCATTGCCCGCTTTTCGCCCGATCTGTCGATCAATTATCTATTGTCTGCTCAGCGCCCGCGCTGAAAGCTTGCGGGCCTGTGCGGCGCACCTTTGCGCCGCTCTTTTAGTGAAGGAACGCCCGAATGGCATTGCGTAGCCCGCAAGCTTTGCTCTTTGATCTCGACGGCACTTTGGTGGATACCGCGCCAGACATGATCGGTGCCCTTTTGCGTCTGCGAGACGAGCTTGGTTTGCCCGATCGCCTGATGAGTCATTTGCGCACGCAGGTCTCGCGTGGTGCAGTGGCGCTGCTTGACGTTGGCTTGCCGGAGCTTGGGCCGAGCGCAAGACCGACGCTCAGGGAACGCTATCTTGCGCTGTACGCGGAAGCAATCGCGGTGCACAGCAGGACCTTCCCGGGCATCAAGCAGATCTTGGCTCACTGTGCGGAGCTTGGGATGCCGTGGGGTGTGGTCACCAACAAGCCGATTACCCTGACCCAGAGCCTGCTGCACGCGCTTCAATTGATCCCTGGCGTGGTCATCGGCGGCGATAGTTTTCCCGAGCGAAAGCCGCATCCGCGGCCAGTACTGGAAGCTTGCAGCGCGCTTGGAGTCAGTCCGGCGCAGGCCTGGATGATTGGCGATGATCCACGCGATATTGAAGCCGGTCGTGCCGCCGGTTGCCAAACCATTGCCTGTGCCTACGGTTACGTCGAACAGCGCGAATCGCTGCTGCAATGGGGCGCCGATTTTTGTATCCAGAGTGCCGACGAGCTGCTGCCCTTGCTGGCAGCGCAGTCACGCAGTGTGGGGGCGATGCGCACATCCTTGAGCGCGCTCGCTTGAGCTTGTGTCGGTAGGATTGTGGCTTCTGGCTCTGGCTAGCGACTCAGCGCCATCAGGTTTACCATCACGCACGATTGACCAAAGGAATTTCGTGATGCTGTTGAGTAACTTGGAAAGCGTTCCCGGACACGTCATTGCGCGTCATTTTGGCCTAGTGCAGGGCAGCACCGTGCGCGCGAAGCACGCGGGCCGTGATCTGCTGGCGGGATTGAAGAACATCGTCGGTGGCGAGCTCAAGGGCTATACCGAACTGCTTGAAGAATCCCGCAAAGAGGCGACCGATCGCATGATCGCGCAGGCGCGTTCGATGGGCGCCAACGCGGTGGTCAATATTCGTTTTGCCACCAGCAATATCGCATCCGGTGCGGCCGAAGTGTTTGCCTATGGCACGGCGGTGCAGCTGCAGGCCATAACGCCACGCCCCGCGCCTCAGGCCTGAGCGCATGGAGCTGATTCTCTATCTGGCGGTCACGCTGGTGCTTGGCAGCATCGGTTTCTTCTTCGGTCGTCGTGCGGAGCGGCGCCACTTTGTGCAAATCCACGCGCAGGAACAGCAGCTCAGTGAGCTGCTGGTGTTTACGCAAAAGCGCCTGCCAAGCCAGATGGCAGTGCGAAAAACCGAGCTGGTGGTAGGTTCGGTCGTCATTGCTGAGGACTACTTCAAGCGTATCGTTTCCGGCCTGCGCAATCTGTTTGGAGGCCGCTTGGTGGCCTACGAGAGCTTGCTGGACCGTGCGCGTCGGGAAGCCGTGATCCGCATGAAGTCCAAGGCGGCTGCGCTTGGCGCGAGCGCGGTGTTCAATGTCCGGTTTGAAACCAGCACGCTGAGTGAGGATCGGCCAAACGCATTGTTCTGCGCCGAAGTCATGTGTTACGGCACGGCTGTGGTGACTGAAGACAACCCTTGAGCAGGCATGTCATTACCAGCTGAGTACAGCAACCCGCAGCCTGATCACGCGGTCAATGTCGGCGGCTCGGATGGCATCGAATTCAGGCGCGTGCTGGGCTGGAGCCTTGGGCTGTTGGCAGCGCTGGTGCTTTTTGTCTTCCTTGGCGCCCGCGTGTTGATTCCAATGACGCCCTACGCCTGGGAAGAGCGCGCCTTCGGCGCTCTGCCGATGTCGTTTGTCAGCGTGCAGCACGCCGACTTGGCGCGTGTCAGCGCGCTGCTGGATCGCCTAAGCGCTGTGATGGGGTTGCCGGACGGCATGAAGGTGAAGCTGGCCATCGTTGCGGATCCAGCGCCCAATGCGTTTGCCACCGTTGGCGCGCGCATTTTCGTCACCGAGGGGCTGCTCGCCAAGGTGGAAAGCGAGAACGAACTGGCGATGGTTTTGGCGCATGAGCTGGCGCATTTAGCGGCGCGCGATCCGGCGGTGTCCTTGGGCGCTGGAGCGACGCTAGCGGTGCTTGGTGCCGCGATCGGACTCGGCGCTGAGGGCGTTTCTCAGGGCGCTACACAGGTCAGCACGCTGGCGTTCTCACGTGCGCAGGAGCGTGCAGCCGATGCGCTTGCGCTGCGTGCGCTGACCCGCGTGTACGGGCATGCCGGTGGCGCCGATGCCTTCTTTCGCCGGATCCAGGCTGAGCGGAGCTCGCTCAGCGCTGCCATCCCCGGGTTCCTCTCAACTCACCCAAGCGACGCCGGACGCATCCAGCGCATTGAGGCAAGCCAGGCCGGGTGGGATCCACTCAAGCAAGCGTTGGTCCCATGGCGTGCATCCGCACGCGTTGAGGCAGAATAGTCTGCCAGCAGACACGATTTGAGGGTTCTGAAGTCATGGCGGAGCTGAGTGAGGCTTGGGTACTCGAAGCAGTTGGGGGGCCGGCATTGGTGCCGCCAATGCTGCAACTGCGCGCAGGACAGGTCTTGGGCCGAGGCCCCGAGAACGATTGGATCTTGGCCGACGCACTGGTTTCGCGGCGTCATCTGCAAATCGAAGCGCGCGCTGATCGATGGTATGTGCGCGATCTTGGGAGCCGTGCCGGGACTCTGCTGAACGAGCATCCGTTGCCAGCCGAGCTGGCGACCCCGATACAGCTGCACGATCGCCTGAGAATTGGCCCCTACCGACTGCGCGTTCGGCCGGCCAGCAGCGGCGCGCCAACCCGCAATTTTCGTTCCGCCACCACCGGCGGCGGCGCCACCCAGGTTGCGATGCCTATTCTGGCCGCGGAGCAGCGCTTGGAGCTGCTGGTGGAATATGCGGCGCAAGCAGCGCAAGTGAAAACCAGTGAGGCGCTGCAGCGCTTGACGCTGAATATGGTCAAGCGCGCCCTAAATGCGGACGTGGTTCTTTTGGTGGATGCACAGGATGGCGACTTGCTTATGGTTGAGCCTGCCGGTGTCGCCCAGGAGCTTGATCTTGCAGCGCTGCAAGCAGCCGAGCAGGGCGGCGTGGTGCCAAGTCGGCATCACAATGGGCGTCAAGCGCTGAGCGTGGCTTGGCGCGTGGATGGTGCCTGCGAGGCCTTTGTGCAAGCCTGGTTCATGCACCTTGACGTACGCGGCAAAAGTGAATTGCCTGAGCTGCTGCACGCGCTGGTGCGGCTCGCAGGCCTGAGTGCCGGAAATTTGTCGCGCCGCGAAGCCGAAGTGCGCGTGCAGCGACTGCAGGCGGATCTTGAGAGCGCCCGCGAGGTGCAGGAGCGGGTGCTGCCGCCGCGTGCGGGCCACACGTCGGTGCTTCGCTACGCTTTGCACCTGCATCCCGGACGCTTGGTCGCGGGCGATTTGGTCGATGTGCTCACGCTTGATTCGCGGCGCTGCGTCGTGATGCTGGGTGATGTCGCTGGCGCTGGCGTTGGCGCTGGCTTCCTAATGGCGGGCACGCTGGCCCATATGCGGGCACTGCTAGAGCGCGATGGTGATATCGAAGCCGCAGTGGGTAGCTGCAATCGCTTTTTGGCGCGCGTAGGCGGCGGGCGTTTTGTCACGCTTTGGCTGGCCATGTTCGATCGCCACAACATGCAGATAAGCGTGATCGACGCTGGCCATGGCCATGCGCGGCGAGTGCTGCCGGGCGGCACTATCGAGCCATTGACGCTGCGCGGCAGTCTGCCGATGGGGGTCGACCCTGACGCGCAATTCGTCGCTGAGCCTGTGGCACTGTCGGCGGGGCAACGCTTGGTGGTTTACTCAGACGGGGTGGCGGAGCAGCGCAACGCAGCTGGCGAGAGCTTTGGCGCCAGCGCCATCGATGCCATTTTGCGCCGTAGTCCTGGAGTCGAACAGGATGTCAAAACTTTATTCGCCGGGCTTGAGCTGCACGCGGGTGGTCAATTGCCGGCCGATGACGCTACGCTGTTGAGCTTGGGTTGGAGCGACTAGCTGTCACGGCTCCAAGCCTATGACACAGGCGGTCGAAATGACACAGGCGGTCGAAATGACACAGGCGGTCGAAATGACACAGGCGCCAGCCCTCATTGTGCGCGCAGCCGTCAGCCTATGGATTCCGCGACTGCGCGCGGAATGACCGTTTCCGAACGTCACTCCCCTTGTCATTCGGCGCGCAGCCGCTACGAGGGCCTGTCATCTCGACCGCAGGGAGAGATCTCAAACCGCCCAGAACGAGATTTCTCCCTTCGGTCGAAATGACAAATCAGGTCGAAAATGACAAATTGGGTCGAGATGACACAGGCGGTCAAAATGCAACAGCCAAAAAAAACGGGCCCGAAGGCCCGTTTTGTTGTGCTACTAGCTCAGTGGATCAGGAATAGCGACGCACTGCGAGCAAAGACACGGCGCCCACGCCGAGCAACAGCAGGCCAAGGCCCCATGTGCCAAAGGCATTGGCGGCTACTTCAGCGACGCCTGCAACAATCGTGCCGGGAGCGACGGAGGCGGATGCCACCACCGCACCGGTGCAGTTGTTGGCTTGGTTACAGGCCGACCAAGTTGCGCCGGTCGATTCCGTACGCGTGACGGTCTTGGTTGCGCGCACGAACACGCCGTTAGTTGGGTTC
>Ga0163144_10008608_pt1 | contig 22064 bp, 19 predicted proteins | sample OliLak19BULKMAT1_FD_123175 | JGI IMG/M metagenome (GOLD analysis project Ga0163144, IMG submission 123175) | Freshwater microbial mat bacterial communities from Lake Vanda, McMurdo Dry Valleys, Antarctica - Oligotrophic Lake LV.19.BULKMAT1 | ecosystem: Environmental > Aquatic > Freshwater >... | reverse complement strand
GCCAATTTCGGCCGGATCACGCGCACGGATCCGGGCTTTGGCGATCCGCGCATCATCCAGTTCGGTCTGAAGTTCGTGTTCGAACCCGGCAGTACGTAGCAGTACGTAGTGTCCGGCTTTAGCCGGACCGTGGGGGGGGTGAGGGGCGAGAGCTCCTCACCCCTTTTTTTACGGCTTAGAGCAGTTTCCAGTTCCGTGTAGTACGTAGTGTCCGACTTTAGCCGGACTTCACGCGGTCCGCCTAAAGGCGGACACTACGTACAATCGGAAAGCGCTCTAGAGGAGACGAACAATGCGAGTGATGACGATCGCAAGTCTGCTGGTTCTATTGACCGGGAATGCGTGGGCGCAGGCGCCCGCGGCGGCGCCGCCGACGCCCGATACCGATCGGCTTCATGTCCGCTGCGGACATCACAGCGGGCCTGCGAAAGCTGCCGCAGGACCGGGCGGATATCTCGATGCGCATTTTTCAGATTCCGCCCTACAACGTGAACGCGGCGCACCGCGCGCCGGTGACGCAGATCGCGAACGTGCACGACACCCAGGCCGAACTGTTCATGGTGCTGGAGGGAACGGGCAGCATCGTGTGGGGCGGCAAGATCGTCGGAGCCACGCGCACGGGGACGAACCTTGCCGGCAAGACGCTCGAGAACGGCACGACACAGAAGCTCGCTAAGGGAGACTTCTTCATCGTGCCGGCCGGCCTCCCGCACATGTTCGCGGACCTCGCTCCCGGGGGCCTCTCGGTGATGCAGGTCTATCTGCCGAAATAGAATTGAGCGAACTTGTCGATGGACGATCGACGATGGACTACTTCAGTCGCCAGGACTCATCGAAGAACCCCGCCGTTTTCGTGATGCCGCCCGTCGCCAGGACCGCGTAGTCGCCGAGACGCGGAAAGAACACCGACTCCGTGCCGGACGTAATGCGGTTCGCCGAGAACGTATGGCCCGTGTTCAGCACGACATACTTCTGCGGGTTCAGCGGGTTCGGATAAATCAGCACGAGCGCATGATCGGAGGCCGGGAACTTCTGCGAGCCGACCGTGATCTCGCTCTTCGTCCATTGAATGGGCAGCCGGCCAATCACCTTGGCGATCAGGCTGTTGCTGCCCGGATCGCCGAATAACACCAGGTTGTAGTTGGCGATGTCGCTGGCCGAGACGGCGCGGTCTTCCCTGGTCCGGATATCGCCGCGCATCCACTTTGCGAACTCCGACCTGAACAGGTCGAAACGCTGGGTGGTGTAGTCATGGACGCCCGGATTCCAGGCCTGCCCCGTCCCGCGCACGGCCAGGAACCCGTCCGTGAATGCGTCTTCGATCGGGCCCTGCAGGCCATGGATCTTGCGCAGCCCCGCCGGTTTGCCGGTGGCCATCGTCCATTTGCCGTTCGCCCTCTCGAAGGTCGGGCTCGCGCCGGCTTTGATCGTCTGACCGTCGATCGTGAACGAAGCGGCCGGCACGTCGAACTTCACGCGCGTCACGTTCTTCGTCGAGACCGTGTACTGCTGCATGTCGGGGGTCCGCTTTGCATCGACGTCGGCGCGCTTGTAGGTTTCTTCGAGACCCTCGATCGTCACCCAGTGCGCGTTGTTATAGCGCGTCGTGTACGTGACGAACCTCACGTGATTCGGCGCTTTGCCGGCCGTCTCGGCGATGGCCTTCCGAAGAAACGCCTCGGACTCCGCTTTGCTCTCCTTGTACCACGCGTGTCCCGTCTCCGGCCCAATCAGAAACAGCCCGCGCAGATCGGTCGTCGTCCACTTATAAGGCGACTCCTTCGTCAGGCGGAATCCCTCTCGCTCGACCGCGTCGCGCAGCCGGATGGACGCCCTTAACTGGGCGTCCTTCTCGCCGCCATAGCTCACGAACGGCACGTCGAACGCGTTCAGCGCGTAGTCTTCCGCGTCAACGACATGGAGCGCCGCATCCTGGTGCGGCGGGAGGCCCTCTTTCGGAAGCCTGGCGCCTGCATATTCCTTGGTCTCGGCGTAGCCTGCGCTCGCCTCGAACGCGGCAAAGAAGGTGGGGTTCTGCAGCGCGAGCCGCCCCGACCCCTGATGGCCTCCCATGGAATGACCACGGATGACGATACGTTCGGCGTCGATGTTGTAGTGCTTCCGCGCCGCCGCGATCGATTCGTAGACGTCGGTCTCCGCATAGAACTTGTAGGAGTGGTTCATGCGCGCCAGAGGCTCGAGCTGAATGTAATCGTCGGCCGGAATCTGCGACGTCTCGTGCGGACCGGCCTGTTGCGCGAGGAAGCGCACTTCGTTCATCTGCATCGCGGTGCCGTGCAGCCAGATATCGAGGCGCATCGGCGTTTTGCCGTCATACGCAGCTGGGATCGTCAGCCCGTACGGCTGCACGCTGCCGTCGATGCGCGAGACGAATCCGCGGACGACGTGGCCCGTCTTCCTCGTCCATGAGGACGTGCCGTTCTCGAGCTCGATGGCGCGGCCGATTCCCGTATCGAGCGCGGCAATCGTCTCGGCCGCGTAGTTGGGTCCGAAGAACTCTTCGGGAAACCGCAGGATATATTCGGTGGCCTTCTTGTAAATCTGCACGTCCGCCAGAAGCGCCGGGTCGGTTTTCTTGTCGCCCAGCGCCGCGAGGCGGGCGCTCAACTCCGCGAGCTTCTTGTGGATTTCGGCCTTCTGTTCGGTGCTCGGCGGAAACACTTTTTCCTGGCCTTGCGCCACCACAACCGCGGCAGCGAGCACGAACAGCAAGATGGTCTTTTTGAGAACGGACATGCCTGGCCTCCTTGGGGATGGCGGGGATTCTACTGCGCCTTGACGAAGTACACCCCGCCGGGCTGTGCAATCTGCCCGGTCGCGCCGGTCGGCGTCAGGTTGCCGGTCTTCGGATCGAGACGGAAGACAACGATGTTGTCGCCGGCCTGGTTCGCGGCAATCAGAAAGCGGTTCGTCGGATCGATCGTGATGTTGCGCGGCGTGCGCCCGCCCGACGGAATATGTCCCACGAAGCTCAACCTGCCCGTGCCGGCATCGACGGCGTAGTGCGCCATGCTGTCGTGGCCGCGATTGGTGACGTAGAGCCACTGACCCGTCCGATCGATCTGGATTTCGGCCGTCGAGTTGTTGCCTGCATGGTCCGCCGGCAGCGTCGACAGCGTCTGCACCTGCTTCAGGCTCGCGCCGTTGACCTCGAACACGCTGACCTTCGAATCGGTCTCGTGATTCACGTAGAGGAATTTGCCGTTCGGATGCAGCTGCAGCCGCCGCGGACCCGATCCCCCCGCGTTCATCGTCACGAACGGCGGTTCGGCGGGCGCGAACGTCCTCTTCGCCCGGTCGACCCGGTAGGTGTACACGCGGTCGAGACCGAGCTGTGCCACATAGGCCCAGCGTCCGTCCTTCGAAAAGACGACGCCGTGCGCCCGCGGGCCCGGCTGTTTCGCGCTGAGCGGCTGGCCGGCGTGTTTCTCGGTGTAAATGGCCTCGGTGAGGCGGCCGTCCCGCTCGATAGCAAAGGCCGTGACGGTGCCGCCGTTATACGTCACCGTGACGGCGAGCGTTCCAGAGGGATCGAGCACGATCTGGTTGGGCGACTCCCCGTGCGAGCTCACCTTGTTGAGGAACGTCAACCTGCCCGTGCGGCGATCGATGGCATAGGCGCTGACGGTGTCCCCCGACGCATCCCCCGTGGACCAGTTGACCGCATAGAGAAACCGGCCGTCGGGGCTCGCCCACACGTGCGCAGGATTCACGGTGTCCGCGACGAGACCGATCGGCGCCAGCGTTCCGGTTCTCGAATCGAACCGCCACGCGTAAATCCCTTTCGACGCCGACGTCGTCTTCGGGGTGGGATGCGTATACGTGCCGGCGTACACGAAATAGTCGCCTGCCTGCGCAGCCCGCGGGACAGGAACCTTCAAAAATTGATCGGGCGTCAGCGCGCGCGGCGTAAAGCGCGCCTGGCGGATGGCGCCTTTGAAATAGTTGCGCCGGTTGATGCGCGTGCCGAGCGAGGCCGCGCCTGCCCCTTGCGGCGCGAAGGCGATTTCCGCTTCGCCCTGCAACACGCCGTTGACATAGCTGCGGAACAACGTCCCGTCGTAGGTCTGCGCCACGTGGTACCACTGGCCGGCCGGGTGCAGCTTGTCCTTGAACATGAGCGCCTGGTTGTATCCCGGACCGTTCACGAACGCGTCGAGATACCAGCTGTTGTCAACCATGCGGAGCTCGAAGAGGAACCGCGGGTTCGCGTCCTGGCCGGTCTTGGCGTGCTCGGCGCCTGCCAGCAACCCGGTTTGGGGATCGCGCTCGGCCAGGTGGAACCACCGCTGCTCGAAGGCGCCGCCATCGGGCCTGAAGATCGCTTCAAACGTGAATCTCGCCGCGCCCGCGAGCGGGTGCGCCTCAATCCACACTGCGTCATCGACGCCATCGAACTCGATGGCCTTCCCGAGTGGTGTCTCAACGATCGTCGGGTTGCCTTCGACGGTCGTCTTGACGCCGCCGATGCTGTCGAGCCGGTCGAAGGTCCAGATCGTCTGACCCGGCGTCTGGGCCGCGATCGCGCTCGCCCCAGGCGAGGTGATGAGGGCAACGAGGGCCAGAATCGCACCCGGGGATTTCCTGAGTTTCATGCGCGCTCTCCTGAATTATTTGCGGAAGCTTAGCATGCGGTAACGGCCGCATCTCGTTCAATTTATTGGATTTCATTAAATAATCAATGCTTGTTTCGGCGGCTCACCTTTGCATATCCTAATGGCTACCGAAATCTCACTTTGGCAGGAGGAAGCCTCATGAAGGCGTTATTCAGCAAGTATCTACTCTTTGGCGCGCTCGTAGCATCTGCGGCGACGCTATTTCCGTCTTTGGCATTCGCGCAAGCGCAGATCGTCGGCGCGGTCCGCGACGAGTCGGGCGGCGTGCTGCCCGGCGTGACCGTCGAGGCGTCCAGCCCGGCCATCATCGAGAAGGTGAGAACGGCCGTTACCGACGACCAGGGCCGGTACCGCATCGAGGCGCTGCGGCCGGGCCTCTACAAGCTGACATTCACGCTGACCGGCTTCAGCACCGTCGTCCGCGACGCGATCGACGTGCCGTCGGAAGTCGTCATCACGATCAACGCCGATCTGAAAGTCGGCGCGCTCGAAGAGACGATCACCGTCTCCGGCGAAACGCCGCAGGTGGACGTGCAGCAGGCGTCGCGCACGCAGGTCATCTCCCGCGACGTCATCGACTCGCTGCCCGTCTCGCGCAACGTCATGTCAATCGGCGTGCTGTCGCCCGGCGTCCGTCAGGGCACGCCCGATGTCGGCGGCTCGCGCATGACCGAGCAGGTCAACCTCCGCGCCCATGGCCTGGGCGGCGACGATGCGGAACAGCTGGTCGAGGGGATGTCCATCCAGAGCCTCGAGGGCGCGTCGCAAGCGTACTTCGACGACATGCTGCAGTCGGAAATCACCATCATGACCAGCGCGATTCCCGCCGACACGTCCGGCGGCGGCATCCGCATGAACAGCGTGCTGAAGGACGGCGGCAACATCTTCAGCGGCGCGTCGTTCCTTGGCTTCAGCAGCGGCAGCTGGCAGAGCAACAATACCGGCGATGAGCTCCGCGCGGCTCCGCGCAGCATCAGAAGCCCCAATGCCATCAAGCACATCCACATGTTCACGGGCTCGATAGGCGGTCCGATTAAGAGGGACAAGCTGTGGTTTCTCGTCGCGGCGCGTCATCAGTCGTCCGACGAGCTGATCACCGACGTGCCGGTGCAGATTGTGGCGCCGGACGGCGACGTCATCAATTCGTATCTCGATACGTACGTGCGCGGTCCGTCTGTTCGCCTGACGTACCAGGCCGCCCCGAAGCACAAGGTCGCCAGTTTCATTCAGCGCTGGTGGAAGCGGAAGGGCAAGGACTTCGGCGCGGGACAGGATCCCCGGGCGTCGCAGTTCCGCGATCCCAGGCACGCGCATCACACGGTCGGCAACGTCCGATACACGACGCCGCTGAGCAACCGCTTCCTCTTCGAAGCGGGCTATTCCTGGACGTTATTCGACTGGCTGGGCGCGCCGGCGCCGGGTGTCGAGCAGCCACGCGGCACACCGCTCTGGTTTGTGAAGACCAGAAAGACCGACACGCAGCGGCAGGTGGATGACGAATGCGCGTTCACCGCGAGCAACAGCGCGCAGGCCGGCTGCACCACGTGGGGTTCGAATCAGATACAGCGCCAGGACAACACGCGTCACGTCTACCAGGCCACGCTGTCGTACGTCACGGGATCGCACAGCTTCAAGTTCGGGTACAACCACGAGATCGGCCCGGACGGCCGCATGGCGACCACACACAACGGCGATCTCTACCAGAACTACACGGCGGGCGTTCCGAGCTCCGTGGATGTGTGGAACACCCCGATCGACGCGCCCGGAATCGTCGACTACGATTCCGCCTTCTTCCTGCAGGATACGTGGACGATCAAGCGGCTGACGATCAGCCCCGGAATGCGCATCGAGTGGTTCAGCGCAGGCATGCGCGCCGCGAGCGCACCGGCCGGGCGGTTCGTGCCGGCACGGTTTTTCCCGGAAGAGCGCGGACTGGTGAAATGGGGGCCCGACTACGCCCCGCGCATGGCCGCCGTGTACGATCTGTTCGGCGACGGCCGCACGGCCCTCAAGACGAACTTCAGCAAATACCATCGTCAGTACGACGCCGACCCTGCGTCTGCCTACTCACCGATCGGCATCATCAGCGAGCGGCGCAACTGGTTCGACTGCGCACTCAACGCAACCGGCACGGGATGCTCGACGACGGCGGTTGCCACCAACAGAGACGGGATCGTTCAGGATTCCGAAATCGGCCCGAGCCCCGCGGGCGGGACGTTCGGCACCCGCCGCAACAACACGCTCGGCGACCTCAACCGGCGGTACAACTGGGAGTTCACCGCGGGTATCCAGCATCAATTGAAGCCGCGACTGGCCGTCGGCGCCATGCTCTTCAAGCGGCAAATCTTCGAGATTCCGCTGACCGATCGGTCGTTCATCACACTCTCGGATTACACGCCATTCCAGACCAGGATGCCTGACGTCTCGCGGGATCCTGACGTCGCGGCGGTACTCAACGCCAACGAAATGCTCACGGTCTATAACCTGAACCTGGCCAAGAACAGCGTCTACGGCCAGGGGCTCGTCGATCAGAGCGCAAAGGAAAACCGATCGCTCTACACCGGGGTCGAGGCGTCGTTCTCGGCGCGACTGCCCGGGGGCGCCATGATGTTCGGCAGCTGGACCATGGAAAAGAACACCTCGGTGTTCTGCGAGTCGGACGACAACCCGAACGGACCGACAACCGGTGATCTGTACCAGGGGCGCCCGGTGGCGCAGGGCGGACGATTCTGCGATCAGCGGAACTTCGATTTGCCGTTCCTGCACGAGTTCAAGCTGGCGGGCAACTACACGCTGCCATTCGGCGTGGACATCGGCGGCGTCCTGCAGAGTTTCGGCGGCCTCGAGCGCGTCATCACCTGGCAGCCGGGAGCCAACCTGTTCCCGAACGCGCAGCGGACGCAGACGCAGACGTTCATCCTCACGGAGCCCGGATCCCTGTACGGCGAACGCTGGGATCAGCTCGACGTGAACTTCAAGAAGAATTTCCGGTACGGCAGCCGGGTGCACACGTTCCAGGTGGACATCTTCAACGTGTTCAACAACAACTCGATCCGCACCATGAACGACGCGGTCGGCACGTCGCTCGGGCAGGTGACGGCGATCATGCCGGGACGCTTCCCGCGACTGGGCTATCAGTTCAAATGGTAGGAATGGTCCATCGTCGATAGTCGATCGTCCATCGTCTAGTAGGAAGTAAGAAGTAGGGCGGGTCCTGTTCTTTGGACCCGCCCTTTCTTTCACTTCTTACTGGCAGGTTCAGGCACGGCCGCTCCGTCTTTCCTCGGATCCGAGGCACCATAGTTCACACCCTCGGTTCGCATCACCGCCTGGCCGCCGCCCATCAGGCTGCAGAAATCCCCTTCCACAGAGACCTCGTGCCCTTTTTCGACGAGGCCGCGCCGTACCGCCTCTGGAATGCGGCGCTCGAGAGAGACGTCGCGCCCCTCGAACGTCAGCTTCGTCACACGCGGGGCCTCGAGCGAGGCCTGAATGTTCATGTCGTGATCGACGACGTTCGACACGAACTGCGCGTGGGCTTGAGATTGATTCCAGCCCCCCATGATGCCGAATGCCACACTGACGCCGCCGCTGCGCATAAACGCGGGAATGATCGTGTGCAGCGGTCGCTTGCGAGGAGCGAGCACGTTCGGGTGGGCCGGATCGAGCGTGAACAAGGCGCCGCGGTTCTGAAGCGGAAACCCGGTGCCCTCACAGACGACGCCCGAGCCGAAGCTGGCGAAGTTGCTCTGGATGAGCGAGACCATGTTGCCATCGCGATCGACGACCGACAGGTACGTCGTATCGCCGGCATGACCCGGGATATCCGCCGCCACGACCGCGGCCTGCGCGGTCGACGCGTCGAGCGTCGCCGCCCGGCGGCGCGCGACGTCTTTGCTGAGCATCGCGCTGACTGGCACCTTGGAGAATCTGGGATCGGCAACGTAGCGCTGCATGTCGGCGTAGGCCAGTTTCTTCGCCTCGATCATCGCGTGCAGGGCCTCAATGGAGTTGGGGCCGTACTCGCGAAGCGGCAGGGTCTCGAGGATGTTCAGCATGACCAGCGCTGCGATGCCCGCACCGTTCGGGGGAAGCTCGAAGACCTCCCATCCCCGATACTGAGTGGAGATCGGGTCGGCCCACTCCGCCTGAAACTCCGCGAGATCGGCGGGCGCCATCGTGCCGCCGCGACGTTCGATGCCGGCGATCAGCCTGCGAGAGAGCTCGCCACGATAGAAACCGTCGCGGCCATGCTCGGCCACCTGACGGTAGGCCCAGGCGAGCTCCGGATTGCGGAAGATGCCCCCCAGTGTCAGGGGCCGTCCGTCCGGCAGGAACGTTCGAGCCGCGCCAGGGTCGGCGCGGAGAACGTCCACTTGATTGCCCCACTCCTCCGCCGTGATTTCGGCGACGGGGAACCCCTCTTCTGCGAGTCCGATCGCCGTGGAGAGGGCACTCGCCAGACCGGTTCGCCCGAATCGATCCAGCAACACCGCCCACCCGGCCACTGCGCCGGGCACGGTGATGGAATGCACGCCGCTCTGTGGCATGCCCCCCGGGGCGCGCTGCCGTGCGAGAAATTCGGGCGAGAGTTGCGCGGGCGCCCATCCGCTTCCGTTCACGCCGTGCAGGCGGCCGTCTCGCTCGCACACGATCGCGAACAGATCGCCGCCGATGCCGCACATCATCGGACAGACGACACCCATGACGGCGTTTGCCGCGACGGCCGCATCGACGGCGTGGCCGCCGCCGGCCAGCACCATCGCACCCGCCTGCGACGCAAGAGGGTGCTCGGTCGCGACGACGCCGTGGGTGGAGACGACAAGGGATCGACACTGGGATCGGTTGATGGGGATTTTGGACATAAGCCTGCCGGGATTATCGCAGAATGGGAATCTGCTGCTAGAGTATGCAAGCTTTTGCAGGGCGGGTCTCGAACGGCAAGACCCGCCCCACATTACGAAGGCGGTGTTCAGGAGGCAAGATGGCCAAGAAGACGTTGGTGCTGCTGGCGTTGATCGTGATCCTGGGCGGCACGACGCCCGCGCAGCAGTTCCCGCCAGGCTACGTCGATCCGCTGCCGGTCCTCGCCGCCGCCTCGAAGGCCATCAACGAGCAGAGCCTGCGCTGCATCACGTTCAGCGGGACCGGCTACAGCGGCCCGGTCGGGCAGACGTTCGAGAACGCGGTCAACGTCGACTGGCAGCGCAGCGAGATGGCGAATTACACCCGGACCATCAACTGGGAAACCGGGACGAGCAAGGAGACGTTCGACCGCAAGCCGGGAAACAATCCGGCCTCCTGGAAGTACGGCTTGGGCTGGGTCGGCGGCACCGCGACTCAAGCGCACCTCCGCCAGGCGCACATGGTCAACGGCCGGTACGCGTGGCATATCGATGGCGCAGGCGCGCCGATCGCGGTTCCGCCGGATCTCGCGGAGGTCTATCAACTCGATGTCTGGCTGAACCCTCACGGGTTTCTCAAAGCGGCGCGGATGCCCGGCGCCAACCCCAGGGCCGTGTGGCGATGGGAGCAGATCGAGAAAGGCCGCGACGGCAACGTCGTCAACCCGGAACGAGTGCATGCCGTCGGGATTACGGTGCTGGGCAAGTACCGCGTGGACGCGACGATCAACAGCCGGAACATCATCACGCGGCTCAAGGCGACCGTGAACGAGCACGTGCTGGGCGACTTCAACATCGAACAGGAGTCGACGGAATTCGTGCCCGCAGGCGCCTCGCAGTGGCCGATCGCCTGGCACTCGCATCAGGGCTGGGACGACAACTGGCAGTTCTCTTCTGAGAGCACCGGCCACAACGCCTACGGCGGCAAGTTCGCCAACGTCCAGGCCAACGTCTGTGAAGATGCCGTGCCTGTGCCGGAGGCGGTCAAGCAGGCGCAACCGCCAAACCCGGGTCAGGTGGCGGTCGAGAAAGTGGCGGATGGCGTGTACCTGCTCGGCGGGGGGCCGGCCAATAGCTACATGATCGAGTTCCGCGACTTCGTCGCCGTGTTCGAGGCGCCGGGAAGCGAGGAGCGCAGCCTTGCGGTGATCGAACAGGTCGCCAGGCTTGCGCCCCATAAGCCCATCCGGTGGCTCATCAGCTCTCATCCGCACTTCGATCACATCGGCGGCCTGCGCACGTACAATCACATCGGAGCAACCGTGGTCACGCACCTGAGCAATCTGCTGTTCCTGAACAGGGACGTGCTGACGTACAAGGCGAGAACGGTGAAGCCCGATATTCTCTCGCTCTGGCCGCCCACCGAAGTGGCGGAGGGCTACAACTACGAAGCGATCCAGGAAAACTACGTCATTACAGACAACAGCCGCATCCTGCGCGTCTATTACGTGCAGCCGCTGCAGCACGTGGTGGGCATGCTGATGGCGTACCTGCCGGCCGAGCGCATCGCGTTCGAGGCGGATTTGTTCGACACGCACGAGGCGCCCCGCGCCTCGCAGATGCCCGCCATGCGCAGCTTCTACAATCAGGTGCAGCGGATGAAGCTCGATGTCGCCACCGTGGCTCCCGTTCATGGGAAACCCGTGCCGTGGAGCACGTTCATCGCGGCGCTCGGACCCGCCGCCAAGACGAATTAGTATATACGTCCGGCTGAAGCCGGACCGTGAGGTATCTATGACACATACCGGCCGTCACTTCCTTCAGATCCCCGGGCCGACCAACGTGCCCGAGCGCGTGCTGCTGGCCATGTCGCATTCGACTGTGGATCACCGCGGTCCCGACTTCGCCGAGATGGGACTCGAGGTGCTCCAAGGGATCCGGAAGGCCTTTCGCACGAGCGGCCCTGTCGTCATCTTTCCGTCATCGGGAACCGGCGCGGCGGAAGCGGCGCTGGTCAATACGCTCTCGCCCGGCGATCGCGTTCTGATATTCGAGACCGGATGGTTTTCGCACGTCGCGTGGCGCGTCGTGGCCGAGAAGCTGGGGCTTGCGGTGGACTACGTTCCCGGGACATGGCGGCGAGGCGCCTCGCCGGACACGCTCGAAGAACGCCTGCGCGCTGACGCGGGGCATGCCATCAAGGCCGTCGTGATCGTGCACAACGAGACGTCGACCGGGGTCGTCAGCCGCATCGGCGATCTGCGCCGCGCGATGAACCGGACCGGGCATCCGGCGCTGCTGATCGTCGACGCGATCTCGTCGCTCGGATCGATCGACGTCCGGCACGACGACTGGGAGATTGACGTGACGGTCTGCGGCTCGCAGAAGGGGCTCATGGTTCCGCCCGGACTGGGGTTCAACGCCGTCTCCGAGAAGGCGCTCCGAGCTGGCAAGAGCGCGCGCCTGCCGAGGGCCTATTGGGACTGGCAGGAGATGCTCAAGTCCAACACCACCGGATTTTTTCCTTACACGCCGGCGAGCAATCTCCTGTACGGGCTACGTGAAGCGCTGCGGATGATGGACGAGGAAGGATTGGACAACATTCTCCAGCGGCACACCCGGCATGGCGACGCCACGAGGGCCGCCGTCGGCGCATGGGGTCTGGAGATGGTTCCCGAGGATCCGGCGGAACAGTCGAACTCCCTCACGGCGGTGATGACGCCCGCCGGTCACAGCGCCGATCAGCTTCGTCAGGTCATCCTGGATCGGTTCGATATGTCGCTCGGCACCGGCTTGGGCAAGCTGGCGGGAAAGGTTTTTCGTATCGGGCACCTGGGATGGTTCAACGACCTGATGCTGGCCGGCACGCTCAGCGGGGTCGAGATGGGGCTCGCGCTCGCGGGGATTCCGCACAAGCCAGGCGGAGTGCTCGCGGCCATGACATCGCTGACGGCGTCGGCGCTGAAACCTGAAGCGGCACCGCTGGCGAGATAACAGATGGTCGCGGGCTTCGTTTCCCTCAGGCCTCGATACATGAATCGGCTGACCGGCTTCATCTTGCTCCAGAACCAGAACGCAGGGCCCCTTCGAGTAGGTGGGGTAGTCCTCAACCACAACGGCGTGGAGTGACACACGCACTTCGCCGCGCGCCGCGAGCATCCGTACTTGTTCCAGGGTCTTACTCAATGTCGCTTCTCGATCGTCCGTGAGTTCGTGTTGTCCCGCTAACGGAATCGCGCTGAGCCGCGGTCGTCAAATGCCCGGGCCTGCTCCGTTCGACTGAAGCCGCAATGCCCCGGGATGCGCATGATCCGCTGAACCAGCCACTGCGATCTGCCAACGGCGTCGACGGCTTGCTTCAGCGTCTGCTCAAGCGAGATCGGCACGAACAGGTCTCCCGTGCCGTGCAACGTGATCAATGGCCGTTCGATGCGGCCGTCAAACGGGATTGTCTCTTCGTACCGCCCGCTGGTGCTGCGCGCCGCCGGAACGGCGGCTTTCCGGCGAATGCGTGTGTTGAGCGTGTCGGCCGTGAGGCCGAGACTCTCGTCTATCGCATATCTGAGCGAGGCGTTCGTCGCGACCTGGTTCCACGCGGCTTCTGTTGGAATGCTCGCGGCAGCGCTCACGTTTTGAGTAAATCGTTGCACCGATAGCTTGAGGCAGACCACGCAAACCCCTTGGCGATGAGATGTTCGCGGAAAGTACGTCCCTGACCAGCCTGGCCAGCTCCAGGAAATCCCACGCGAAGCTGAGTTCCCTGAGGACTCCTGTGGTCGACGAATCCGTGTGCCGATAAGACGAGTTCACCGTTCCATGCGTCGGGAATTTCGACACGGTAGAGCCCTCCCTCGTACTGTCCGAACGACGCCCGCGCGCCGGGGAGGGCCGCAAATGTTGGATCTGGGTTCTGCCAGGACAGAACCGGGCAGGGCACGACAGTCAGGCCAGGACCGCCAACCGCAACGCCGCCTTGGACTGATCGCGCTCCATCTCCCGGAGCGGCAGAGGGTCAAGGCGCCGCACGTCGCCATTAAAGACAATTTAGCTCGTGCCCGGCGTCTCGGCGTTGAGGACGAGATCGCGACAAAAAGAAAGGCGGGTCTGAAGTGCAAGACCCGCCCGACTTCTTTCTACACACGCCACGGTCCGGCTGAAGCCGGACACTACGTACTGCCGCCTTCTACGCTTCGGCGGACACCGCCGCGATGATCGCCTTGATATACCCGATCGCGAAGGCGAAGCCCTGCATGTGATCCGGGTCGCCATCTACACTCGGCACGTGGTCCGGCATCAGCATGCCGTCGTAGCCGACTTCCTTGTAGACGCGGGCCGCCTTCAGCATATCGACGCTGCCGTTGTCGATGAACGACTCGCGGAAATTCAGATAGCCGCCTTCGATGTTCCTGAAATGGACGTTGAAGATCTTCTTCCGTCCTCCGAGGTCGCGGATCACGTCGTAAATCTGCTCCCCCGGTTTCTCGAGCTGTTCGGACACGGTGCCCTGGCAGAAGTTGAGGCCGTGATACGGGCTCTCCTTGATCGAGACGAATTTTTTTAATCCGTCCGGGTGACCGAGCACCGCGTCGATGCCGCGGTAGCCTTTCGGCACGCCCGGATCCTGCGGATGGCAACCCATCTTGACTTTGTATTCCGTGGCCACGGGAACGACCCGCTCGAGGAAATACGTGATCCGCTCCCAGTAGGTGTCGGCGTTGACCGTGCCCGCGATCGTCGGCGTGTCCTTGTTCTTGTCCTTGGCAAGCACGAACTCGCTGTAGGTCGAAGGGCCGCGCCCCTTGACCCGCCCCGAACGGGGAATGCCAAGAATGGTGAAGTTGTACTTCACCTGGAAGATACCGGCCTTCGCGCAATTGCGGATCTGCGTGCAGATGTCGTCGATGTTGCGATCACGATCCGGGCCGGCCAGCATGATCGCCGGCATCTGGGCGCGGTCAATTGAGGCCGACGTCATCGTAATCGGCATCATGTCGAGCGAGATGCCGTAGGACTCGACGCGCTCACGATGCTTGATCAACGCCTCGACCGACCATTTTTCGTCCAGCTTGGCCGACGGCATGCTGCCGCAGATGTTGTTGCAGCCGAAGGCGGCCATCGCCTGCAGGATGGCGTCGGAGTCGCCGTGCTGCGTGCCGACCTTGAATTTCACCTTCGCATTCGCATTCGCCGCGCCGGACTTCTGGGTGCCCGGGGTTCTGGCCACCTGGGCCGACACGAGCGTCTCGGCGAGGGCGCCGGCGGCCATTCCACTGCCGGTCAGACGCATGAATTCGCGACGATCCATTGGAGACCTCCTTGCGGTCCGGCTGAAGCCGGACACCATCAATCACGGGTAAGACCGGGACTATATCAAAGCGCGGCGACGACCCCAATGACCATCGCGGCCAGCAGGATCACCCCCATGGCCAGGACCAGGGATCCGAGGAACTTCCAGAGCCCCCGCTGTGCTTCGAGCACCGCCTCCAGCTGGACCATGTGCCCCTGAGCCACGAACATGCTCATCTTGCGCGCGCTCTTGTGCAGGTAGAACGCGGGCACGAAGGAGAGGGCCATCAGGATGGGGTACACGAAGAGCGCCTGATGTGGAATCGACTCCACGCGCTCGCTCGAAATGCCCATGAAGGAAACGACGCCGAGGACGGCGAACAACGCGACCGCCAGGAAGCCGAAGATGCTGAGGAGACGGACCCACGGCAGGGTCCTGCGAAGGATTCCAATGACGCCTGCGTTGGGATCACTCAATCGGGCGATCTCCCTTGGTCCACGGCACCGATTTCTCGATCAAGATGTTGATCTTCATAGGGAACTTTTGAGCCGGTGAACCGAGCGCTTCCCGCAAGCAGATCGACCGTTCACGAGTTCGCCAGATCTCCAGTTGCATCGCGCGTAGCGCGTGGACGTCAATCGGCCAGCGGGCGCCCCTTCGTTTCGAGCACCCACGGCATGACCAGCAGGCCCAGCAGCGGCACGAATCCGACATAGAACAACACTTCCACAGCGCCGCCGAGCGCCCCCGCGCCGCGCGACGCGATCGCCCCGACCAGGAACGGGCCTGGAGCCGCGATCAGCCGGCCGGCGTTGTAGCAGAACCCCGCGCCCGTCCCGCGCAGACGCGTCGGATAGAGCTCGGGCAGATAGTAGGTGAAGGCGCCGAACACCCCGAAGACGGACAGCCCGATCGGGAAATACATGTAGAGACGGGTGCGGGGCTCCATGGGAAGGCCGAACGCTGCGAGCACGGCCAGGCCGGAAGCCAGGAAATAGATCGAAAACATCATGCGCCGGCCGAGCATCTTCGACGCAGGGACCGTCAGCAGTGTGCCGATCAACCCGCCGATGTTGAACCAGTTGCCTGCCGTCTGCTTCCAGCTCTCGACAAGCGCCGTGGCCTGCACCGGCGGAAGCCCGGCAGCCGCCTCGGCGGCCAGGCCCGTGGCGACGACGGAGATGAACGCGTTGCAGCTCCACCACGTAATCAACGCCACCACCGCCATCGACAGCCCGCTGATCGTGATGGCCCTGAATTCGGGCGTGAAGAGCTCAGCAATACGAGGGGGCGCGGCATGGCTCGCGGCGTTCTTCCATCGCTCCGGCTCCTTCACGAACAAACGCACCAGGAAGGCCACGCCCGCCGGCAGGAGGCCGAAGAGAAACACATATCGCCAGGCCACTTCAGGGCTGCCGGCGAAGTACACGCCCTGCACCTGATACGTGACGATGGTCGCGAGAAACAACCCGACCGGCGCTGCGGTGTACAACAGCGCGCCCGCTTCGACGCGGCGGTGCTCCGGCACGACCTCCGCCACCATGGCGGCGCCTGCCGCCCATTCGCCGCCAATGCCGAGCGACGCGATGATGCGGAAGAACACGAGTGTGGCCATGTTCGGCGCAAACGCGCACGCCGCGGTCCCAATCGCGTACATCATCATCGTGAGCAGGAGCGTCCGCGTGCGTCCCAGCCGATCGGCGACCCGGCCGAAGATGATGCCGCCCACTGCCCAGCCAATCAGCAGCAGCGACGTGAGGATCCCCGTCCACTGCAGCGTCGCGGTCCGCGCCGCCGGCGTGCCGAGCGGGATGCCGAGCAGGACGGGCACCGCGTTCGGCGCGACGTAGTTAAAGAGGAGACTGTCGAAAATGTCGAAGCCCCATCCCAGCCACGCGGCAAACAGCACCGTCCACTGGTAGGCGTTCATGTCGAGCAGCGTGCGCCCCTTCCCGGCTTCGATCAAAAGAATCCCCTTTCAGAAAGTGTGGCGCCATTCTAATACCTTATCTCTCCAGGCGGATGGCGGGTTTCGTGACGACCCCTCCATCGACGTCCGCCAGGGCGTGAGAGACGATAAAGGCGGTCTCGTCGATGCCGCGCGCGATGGTTTTGATTTTTCCGATCTCGAGCCTGGTTACGACGCAGTAGAGAATCTCCTGCTCGGTGTTGGTGAGGCCGCCCCGGCCCTTGTAGACCGTCACGCCCCGCCCGAGGCTGGTGACCTTCGCGAGCAGCAGCGACACCCCTGTTACCCCGCCGTCGATAAACCCGCTGGGTATCAGAAACCCCCTTGAGGCCCATTCCGGCAGCGAGCACACCCGCCACGATGAACACCGCGTTCTTCAGCTCGCGAGTTAACAAGACCCTGGACTATCGACTATCGACCATCGACCACATACCGCATCTCACCCGCTTCGATGCGGGTTCTCACGCGGTTCTGCTCGGTGGGCAGCGGGCAGGTCGTATAGGGGTTATAGGCGCAGGGAGGATTCTGGGCCTTATTGAAATCGAGAATCATCCTGCCATTCTCGGGGGGCGGCGCATAGAGAAAGCGCGCGGCCGGATACGTCTCCTTCAGGCTTGTCAGGTCGCGGAAGACGAACCAGAACTGCGGGTCGCCGGCCTCCGCCACCGGCTCGAGCTTCTGCTCCTGCCCGTTGAGCGTGAACGTCACGATACCCGGAATCGGCATCGTGTCGATGTCGCCGAGAATATTGGGGACCTCGATGATCTTCGGTGTCGCGTACGGAGTGTAGGTCGCCTCCACCCGATACGCCGGGCTGATCGGGAACCAGCGCGTGCCGGCGAATGTCGTGCGCAGCGGGCTGTTCTTGTCGCGCATCCGGATCGACAGCCGTTCGCCGCTGTTGTGCACCCACAACTGCAAGTCCCCCAGCGCGAAGCGGTCGGGAGATCCCTGACCATCCGGCCGGAGGTCCGCCGTCTTCATGGGTTTGCCATCCAGCTGAAAGCTCACGCCATCGGCAGCCTTCACGCTGACTTTCCTGTCGCGCATCACGAAGATCCCTGCTCGTGCGGGCGCACCCGCCGGAAGGACGATGTCATTCAGCGCATCGGATCCGAACGTGGTCTCCGGCTGCGTCAGGAACCACAGTCCCGCGATGGTGAGCCAGCCGGTATCGGTCTTCAGCAGCGCCTCGCGATCCTGCTGAAACTTCGTAATCTCCGCCTGGTACGGATCGGACGGCGTGTCGGCCTGGCGGCACGCGGCGGGCAACGCGACGAGCACCACGGCTGAACAGACGCTGAGGAATTTCATATGGGACCCTTCAGGGCTATACTGCCCGGAATTCACGAGGGTGACAAGCGGGGGCGCCCGCGACGAAGCAAGGAGGCTGAGATGGATCGAGCAGTATCGCGGCGCGCGTTTCTCGCGGGCGTGGCCGGCACGGTGGCGGCTTCGGGGCTGGCACGCGCGCAGGAGATCCCGACGATTACCAAGCGGGTGGAGAAACTCTACACAGTGGCGGGGTGCAAAGAGCCGAACGATCTGCAGTTCGTTCCCGAAGGGCTCTGGATCCTCGACCAGGTGGATCAGCCGACCAACAAGGCGTTTCTCGTGAAGCCCGAGGACGGCACAATTCTCAGGGAGATTCAGACCGAGGCGCTGCACGCCAGCGGCATCACGCTCGGCAACGGCGCCTTGTGGATCGGATCGACGAAGGGCAGGAACGCGCAGGACCCGCCGAAAACGATGAAGGTGGATCCACGGACCGGCAAGACGTTGAAGTCCTGGAACACGCCCGGTGCCGGGCTCTACGGGCGGATGACCGTCGAGCGGGGCGACACGCCGTCTGGCGCGCACGGCCTGAAATGGATCGACGGCAAGTATTGGATGGCCGTTCCAGCCGCCAACAAGATCTTCCTGATGGAGCCGGAGACCGGGGAGATCGTGCGCAGCATACCCGGGCCGGGCACCACACCGCGCACGCACGGCATCGCCATCGACAAGGGGATGTTGTGGGTGATCAACTCGGACGATCGCACGATCTTCAAGCTCGATCCGAAGGACGGATCGGTGGTGGCGAAGATTCAGCTCAGCAAGGAAGACCCCGCCCCGCACGGCCTCGACATCGACCGGAACGGGGTTCTTTGGTACTGCGATGCGGCGACGGGATGGATCTGCAAGCTGGCGTAGCTGGCAGCTATTTGGGAAACGGCGTCAGCGCGGGGGCGCCGGGGGGAACCGGTGTCCGCGCCGTGTTGAGGACCATCGACTGGAACGTGTAGTAGGCCACCACACCCACCATCTCGATCGTGCCGTTCTCGCCGAAGCGCCCGATGGCGCGCGCATACGTCGGATCGCTGACGCTGTGGTGCTGCAGCAGCTCAGTGCAGAAGTCGTAGATGAGCGCTTCGTCGGCCGCCATGGATGGCGGTCTCCGGCCGTCGGCAATGGCGTCGGCGATGTCGCGGCCGAGCCCTTCCTTGAGCGCAATCGGATAGTGCACGTACCACTCGTACTGCTGCGTGAAGTGTCGCGCCGTGATCAGAATGATGAACTCGTTGAGCCTCGTCGGAAACACGGTGCGGTACCGCAGGTAGTCGCCCATCGCCATCGCGCGCAGCATGACTTCGGGGCTGCGAAACAAGGGCACGAACGGACCGAACGGGTCCTGCTTTCTGTTGGCGCGAAACGCCTCTGCGGCTTTCCGCTGCTCGGGCGTCTGCTGCTCCGCCGGAATCGGCGGCATCCGATCTTGAGCCATGAGCGGCATGGTAACAGCAAGCCAAAGCGCCCCAGCGATTGCTGCCCGATTGAACCATCGCACGTCACACCACCCTTCAACAGGAGGTCAGACGATCAGGAGCGTTCTCCCGATCTCCTGATCTTGTGTTTACGCTACGGCCCCGACAACCCCAGCAGCGTGGCGGGGTTCTGCTTGGCCATCCGATCGAGCTCCTGGTCGGTGAAACCTTTCTTCCGGAGCGCGTCGATGAACGTGGCGTAGCCGTCCGCGGGCAGCGGGCTCCCGCCCTGGCCGAGATCGGACGAGAGAATGGCGTGCTCGACGCCGACGCGCCGGATGTCGCCGGCAATGCTGTCGATCTTCGCCTGGGCGTTCGGCGTGGCCAGCGTCCCACCGGTGAACTCGATGAAGGCGCCGAGCCGGCCGGCCTGCTGCGCCTGTTCCACGCTGAGCGAGGTCGGCGGCGACATGCCGTGAGTGGCGACCATGCCCCGCACGCCGAGCCTGCGCCCTTCCTCGAACATCAGCAGCGCTTCCTGTGCCGAGACGTGGCCGCTCGCCAGCACAAGGCGGTGTTTGGCGATGGCGGCGATGACGGCGCGCGTCTCCGGCAGCAGCGCACCGTCCTGTGACACACGCACGAACGGCCTGTTCGACTTACTCGCGCGAGCCTGGTTCTCGGAATCGAAGGTTGACATCCAGACGATCCGGCCGAAGCCACCGTTGGCCTGCGCCATGTGCTCGACGGCATGCGGGTTCATGCCGCCCACCGGAAGATTGAGATCGATGCCGCCGAACACCTCGATGCCGGGCGTCGCCTTGCGCGCCAGGAGCGCCAGGCCGGCCGTGGGATCGTAGTGGCTCTTCAGCACGATCGCGCGCATCCCGCTCGCCTTCGCGAATCGCGCGGCCTCCAGCCCGTCGAGCGAGCGTGGCACTTTGTCGGGATCGGAATGCACGTGGATGTCGATGGCGCCCCACAGATCGCGCGCGACGCTCCCGCCCGTCGTCTGGGGCACCGCCTGTCGCGCCGCAGGAGGACCAACCGCTCCGACGGCGACCACCGCGAGCGCCAGCGGCATCCACACGATCCTCATGCGCCGCGCAGGTGAAGGCGCCGGCCTTCGGCGGAGTTCACGAATTTCGCCCAGCGGTCCTCGGACTGCGCGAGCAGCGCAATGACCCGCGTGTTCATGATGTTGAGCTGCATGTCGGGGTGGCGGGACCCGTCTTCGGTGCGCGAGCTGCCGCGCTGGTGCCAGGTGTCCCCCACCAGGCCCACGCGCGGGTCGAGTTCGCCTTCCTGCAGCACGTCGCGCTGGTCGATATCGGGCCGCCGCACGATCAAGCGCAGCGCGCCGCCGTCCCTGGGCGAGCGCAGAATGTCGATCAGGCCGGCGTTCAATTCCTCCAGCGTCAACTGCCGGACCGTCATGAGGCGTTCTCCAGATCGACGGAAATCACCACCGCATTCCTCAGCGTGTTGGTGACGAGGCACCCGCGCTCGGCCACCAGGATCAGCTTCCGCATCACGTCCGCGTCGGTGTATGTCGCTGCCACGCGCATGGCAATCGACTCGAAACGCTCGGGCACGCCTCCGATGGTGCCCGCGACTGACACGCGCACGTCAGAGACATCCGCCTCGCGCGTTCTGATGGCCGCGAGCAAGGTGCTCAGGAAGCAACCGCCCAACGAGACCAGCAGATACTCGCCGCCCAGAGGGCCGCGATCGTCCCCACCCTTTTCGACGGGACGATCGACCAGCACCGTGTGGGAGCGCGCCTGCGCCCGGCCCGTTGACGGCCCGATCTGTTCAACATTGACGGTAATTGTTTTTGGCATATGTCACGGTCCGGCTAAAGCCGGACACCACCTCCGACCATTGACCATTGACCATCGACCAGTCTACGGGAACAGCGGCGGCGGCGTACGACGCCTCGTGGCCTGCTCGAACGCGTACGCGAGCGCAATCAGTCGCGGCTCGCTGCAGGCCGTGCCGACGAAGCTGAGACCCATCGGTGCAGGCCTCGCCCTGAATCCATCGCCAAACGGCGGCGTCGGCGCATTCGGCACGAAGCCGAACGGCACGATCACCGTCGGGTAGCCGGGCTTGGCGGCGACCGCGGCGCCGGTCGATCCCGCGAACAGCAGCGCATCCAGCCGCTCCCGCTTCATCACAGCGTCCAGGCCCTCGGGTCCGCTGAGCCGAACGTCCTTCCCGCGGTCGGCGAGGTAGCGGGCGCGATCGGCCTCAAGGTTCATCTCGTCCGAGTTGTCGAGCTGGGCCTGGCCATATTTGATCGATCCGGCCGCCTCGTGCGCGAGATTCCATTGTCGAAGCTCGGAGAGCGTCTTGATCGGCGCAGTCGGTCCGAGCGAGGCAAGCCAGGCGTTAACGTCCCGTTTCATGCCGTATTTGAACACGGTGGAACATTCAGCGTCGTGTCCCTTCTGATGATCACGTCCGCTGCAGACGGGCCACATGGGCTGGTTCGGAATATCGGCCGGATCGACCACGGTGGCACCGTGCTGCTTCAGCACCGCGATCGCATTCGCCATGATCGCGCCGTGGCGGGCCAGG
>Ga0163144_10008607_pt1 | contig 22064 bp, 17 predicted proteins | sample OliLak19BULKMAT1_FD_123175 | JGI IMG/M metagenome (GOLD analysis project Ga0163144, IMG submission 123175) | Freshwater microbial mat bacterial communities from Lake Vanda, McMurdo Dry Valleys, Antarctica - Oligotrophic Lake LV.19.BULKMAT1 | ecosystem: Environmental > Aquatic > Freshwater >... | reverse complement strand
TACGCCAAGTATAGCAGACAGGTTCCTCGTGCCTATGAATAGGGCTTCCCTTGTCAAACAAGGAGTTCGGCGAATACACTAGACCAATTGTCAGTCCAGCACGCGAGTTGATCCTATGCCTGATTCCGGTTTTGTTCAACAGGACTTTCGGCGCCGCCTCAGGAACATTCCTCCGCTGGGAATGGGGCTGTCAGTCGACGTCTATTCTCCCAACCTGTTTGAGCTGGTGAACCGGCTTAAGGAGCAAGGATTTCAGCCAGGTTATCTCGAAATCTTTAAGGCAACGACGACTGCACTGTCAACGGTTCGACAGGCTCTGCCGGATATATCGTTGGCATACCATGGGGAGGGGTTGTGGATTACTCAGCCGGACGTTCAAGCCTCTCCGTTCTTTCAGACTGACGTTGACGAGATGGTGATGCAACTCAATAGCATACAGAGTGTCTGGCTGAATCATGAATGTGCGATGAAGCAGATGGCGGGCTATTCGTTCGGTACGTATGTCCCGCCGCTCTATACGCGGTTGAGCGCTGAGGTGGTGGCTGCCAACATCGCGGCAGTTCAGCAGATGATGGATCGGCAGGGTTGCCGAGTCGATGGGGCGGCGCCGCTCTTTCTCTTAGAGATGCCGCCGCTCACATATTTTTCTGCGGGGACGATACCGATCCCCCATTTTTTCCGGCTTGTCGCGGGGGCGGTGCCCTGCGGTCTCGTGCTGGACATCGGACATCTCTGGACCGTCTACCGCTATACCACCGCCTGCCGACGGATGTCGCTTGAGCGATTCGTCGGAGAGTTCCTCGAGGAATTTCCTCTTGAGCGAGTCGTCGAAATCCACATTGCAGGGTTGGCCTGCCATGAGTCGGTCGGTGAGCCAAAGAGGGGAGAGGGGCTTCCTGAATGGATCGACGCCCATGCCGCCCCGATTCCGTCGATGCTGTTCACCATGCTTGAACAGGTTCTGGCTCATTCGAACCTCGTGAGCCTACGGGCGGTAGCACTTGAAGTGGACACCAAACCGATCGAGATGATTGTGGGAGAGTATGCAGAGGCTGTTCGGCGTTTCTCCTCCGTCGTTCAGCGGACGATGGCGAGAGGAACTCCTGAGGAGCAAGCGATGGAGCTGGCACCACATCCGGCTTCCATCCAGGTGCCAGTGTCTCAGTCAGATCGACAGCAGCTACATGACGATTATACGCGCTACGCGCAAATTATCTCGGGCCAAGTTCCCGTGGCAGGTCTGGAATGGCAGGAAGCCGCCGCCGAAGCGACCGGTATGACTCGTTACCGCACGTGCTATCTTCCGTATGAGATTCTCCATTGGGGCGGAGATCTTGCCGAGATGTTTCCGCAGACCTGCCGGGGGTTAGCGGATCGGGGTATCTGTCTGACAGAGTTTATCGCCTTCTGGTTTCGGTCGCCACGACCGCTCACGCACTCGTATGATTTCTTCCTCCTGAAGATCGACCGCTTTCTCGAATTTGTGACGGAACGTGCGTTGGACCTACAGGGCTGCGCACAACAGGAATGTGATATCTTGCGCCAGGCCTATGCTGAGGCGAATGAAGTGGTGGAACCGGTCATGGATATGGAGCGGACACGATGAGTTTCTGGCAGTCACTCCCGAGACCGGTCATCGGGATGGCGCCGATGGATGGGGTCACTGATGCGACCTTTCGCCATACCGTGGCGATGCACGGGAAACCGGATGTGTCCTTCACAGAATTCACGCATGTGCATGACGTTTGCCGGGGACCGGAGTTCCTGTTGGACTCCCTCATTTATCATGAGGCGGAACGGCCGATTGTCGCGCAACTCTATGGGAAAGAGCCGGACCTCTTCTATCAGGCCGCTCACGCCGTGTGTGAGTTGGGGTTTGACGGATTAGATATCAACATGGGCTGTCCTTCGCGGAGTGTGGCGTCTTCCGGATCGGGGGCAGGACTGATTCGAACACCGGATGTGGCGCAAGCCATTATGCGGGCCGCTCGGCAGGGGATCGCCGATTGGGCGGCTGGTCAGACGCTTGAGGGCGCAGGTCTCAAGCCGGGCAGAGTGGAGGCGCTTCGGAGGATGAATGAGCAGCGGCAGGATGCCTGCCCGCTCGTTCGGCGCACGATCCCCCTGTCTGTGAAGACACGCCTCGGCTACGACGTAGTGGTCGTCGACGAATGGATTGAACATCTCCTCAGGGAACAGCCCGCGGTCATTTCTCTCCATGGACGGACCTTGCAGCAAATGTATCGAGGGGAAGCAGATTGGAACGCCATCGCTCGGGCGGCGGAGATTGTGAAGGGGAGCGAGACGCTATTGTTCGGCAACGGGGACGTGCAGAGCTACCATGACATCATCCGTCGTGTGCGGGACTCTGGCGTCGATGGTGTGTTGGTCGGGCGAGCGGCGCTTGGAGCCCCCTGGCTCTTTCAGCAGAAAGAGACCGCGCGAATAGTTTTGCAGCAACATCGGTCTGAAGAAGGGCCTGAACCGTGGGTGCCGCCGCTCGATGTTCGCTTCGAGGTGTTGCTCGATCATGCCAGACGGTTCGAAGCGGCCTGTGGACAGGGTCAGTTTCGGCGGATGCGCAAACATCTGGGGTGGTACTGCAAAGGGTTTCCTCATGCCGCCTCGCTGCGAGCCAATATGTTCCGAGTCTCTTCGGTCGCTGACCTGGAACAAGTACTTGCCGATTTTCATGCGCACTGTGCAAGTTTCACCGAGGCCTCCGATCGAATGCTGCTCTCTGTTGAACCCTCTCCGGCGTTGTAGATGCCGATCATTCTGGCTTCCACCTCTCCGCGTCGGCGTGAGTTACTTGCCTTGTTAGGAATCCTGTTCAACGTCAAACACCCATCCTTTGATGAACGGCTGGAGACTAACCGTCCGGCGATCGAACAAGTACGGTCCTTTGCTCAGGGCAAGGCTCAGTCGGTCGCGAGGCAAGAATCGGAGGCGATTGTGCTGGGGAGTGACACAGTGATTGAATTGGATAACGGCGTGATCGGGAAGCCGGTCGATCTGACGGATGCTCGTGCGATGCTCCGGCGCTTGGCTGGCCGCGACCATCGTGTGCATACGGCGGTCGCGCTCGCCTGCCCAGCTCGCGCAATAGATACGGTCGCATTGTCTACGACTGTCGTTCGAATGAAGCCATTCGATGCACTGGCGCATGAACGGTATCTGGCGACAAGAGAAAGCCTCGGCAAGGCCGGAGCCTATTCAATCCAAGGAGAGGGTGGCGATCTGATCGATTCCATCGACGGAGATTTTTCGACCGTCGTTGGCCTACCGCTCCGCCTCGTTTCTCAGCTGCTTCTTCAAGTGGGTGTGAGTGTGCCGGTCGATCTCGACGAACTCTATGCCTTGAAGCCCTACACCAACTGGGCGCGCTTCTCAGTGTAATTGCAAAGGGGTAGGGAGCTTTCGTACAATGCCGCTTCACCAATCGCTGTTGTGTGTACGGAGGGAGTCATGAGCGTGCGATGTCTGACATCGGTGGCGCGAGTCGGTGGCGTTGCCGCCTGTGTGGTTGCGGGCCTATTGATGGTCGTCGGCCTCCAGTCGGTCTCCGCGATCGAGGTAAAGCTTTCAGCTGAAGAGGCGCAGAAGGCGTTGGAATCCGGGCGTGCGCCGATGGAGAAGGCGAACACCCCGGAGGACGTCAAGAAGGTCCTCCAGCAAGCCTCGCTGGTCACGCGCGTGGGAGCTGACCCAGAGAAAGATCCTTGCGGAGCCAGTGCCATCCTCCGGACCAAACGCTATCGACTTGAAGCTTTTGGCCGACAAGAGGCGGCGGAATCTAAGAAGCGAAAAATGAATGTGCGCATGCCCGAGGAATTCATTAAGAAAGTCGTAGATATGCCTAATATGGAGATTGAGATTCAGCTGTGTGGCGACGACGAATACTTTGCAGAAGGCGCCTTGGTCGAGCTGCAGCAGGGTGCCAAGAGGATCAAACCCATCGATATTGGAAAGGCCGAACGTGGCCGGAAGAATGAGGGAAGCGGGCCGATCTACCGGTCACGTTTTACCGCACTGTTTGCCTATGAAACATTCGATCCCGCGGCGGCGTCCGTGTTCGTCGTGAATCTTCAGGAGGGACATGAGGCGAGAATCGTTGCCGATTTCTCCAAGGTGAAGTAGGTACTCTCCTTCGATTCCCTCCGTGCCGATCAGCGAAGACTCATTCTACTGCCTCACAAAAGGTGTCTGTGGCTGTTCCAAGCCGGGATACGGACACCGTTGGTCCCACCTTTGCAGATCTATGTCCGTGAGTTGGCAGAAACTTCAATAATAGAGCGAATAATGTGGCGTTCCTCCCCAAGAGGGAGGTCTTTGTGTAGCTTTTTGCGCCAGGGTAGCCTCTGACATGCGGTCGCTGGCAGAATGAGGAACAATGGTGTCGGCTCTAGGAAATCCAATGTTTCGAATGTTTGAGATAACAGGACACGACCATGCAGGGTGCTCAAAAAGTTTTTCAGCAAGGCCGCAGGCGATTCGAAACCGAGGGCGTAACATTTCTACCCGCCCAACCCCGAGCTGTCGTAACAGCTCTTTTCCCAGGCGGGGTACGTTGAGGATTTCGATGAGCCGAGAGCGATGTATGGGAAATGGCACGTCCCAGGGCAAAGAGGCTGTCTCGACAGTCTCAGGGCGGGTGGGTGAAGTAGCTGCCGGGGTTGGGCGGGTGAGAAAAGTAACTTTTTCAGCATCCTGCCGGAGAAGGAGTGCGGCATGACCGAAGAATGGGGCGCAATTCTTGTCGTCGATGACGATGCGGAAATGCGGGAGCTTGTTCATGATGTGTTGAAGGATCGCGGACATCAGGTCTCGACGGCGGAGAGTGGGCAAGAGGCCTTGAAGCTGTTGACTGAGCAAGACTGCGGCGTCGTGCTGACGGATTTGCGGATGAAAGGAATGCAGGGGACGGAGTTGTTGGCGGAGATCAGGCGTCTCTATCCGGACATCGGAGTCATCCTCATGACAGCCTTTGGATCGGTCGATACGGCGGTTGAGGCCATGAAGCGGGGCGCTAGCGACTACTTGACCAAGCCGGTGAAAAACGAAGAGTTGGTTCGTGTCGTCGAACGTGTGATCCGTGAAGCCTCGTTGCGGCACGAGGTGAACAGGCTCCGGCGCGAGGTTCACAAGGAGTACAGTTTTCATCAGATTATCGGCAAGAGCAAACCGATGCAGGAGATATTCGACCTAATCCGGCGTGTCGCCGACAGTCCGACAAATCTATTGATCACCGGCGAGAGCGGAACCGGCAAGGAGTTAGTGGCCAAGGCGATTCATTATAATAGCGATCGCAAAGATGCGCCGTTTATTCCCGTCAACTGTGCCGCCATTCCGGAACAGCTGCTCGAAAGCGAACTGTTCGGCCATATGCGAGGCGCCTTTACTGATGCGAAGGCGGACAAACGGGGCCTCTTCGAAGAGGCCCAGAAGGGCACCTTATTCCTCGACGAGATCAGCGAACTACCGTTGATGTTGCAGGCCAAAATCTTGCGCGCGATCCAGGAGAAAGAGATCCGCCGGGTGGGCGCCAACAAACCGATCGCCGTCGATGTGCGCATCATTGCGGCGACGAATCTCCTTCTGACGGAAGAGGTTAAGGCGAAACGCTTTCGTGAGGACTTGTATTACCGGCTCAATGTGATCGAACTGCGCCTGCCTCCCTTGCGCGAGCGGCGCGAAGATATCCCATTGCTCGTGGAGGCCTTCATGAAGAAGTGTGCAGTCTCTCGTGGAAAACAAATACAGGGAGTGAGCGAATCTGCGCTGGCGATGCTGGTGGACTATATGTGGCCCGGTAACGTACGGGAATTGGAAAATGTGATCGAGCGGGCCGTCACACTCAGCCGAAGTGAAAAGATCGTTCCCGACGATCTCCCTTCGACGATTCAGGGGGCTCGTGGCGATCGGCGCGTGCTCGACGACGCGGCTGAGCGGACCCTGCCTCTGGACGAAGTGGAGAAAGAATACATCCTCAAGATCCTCGAAAAGACCGGCGGAAACAAATATCAGGCCGCCCACGCGCTTGGCATCGACCGCAAAACGCTGTATCGTAAGCTTGCCGAAATCGAAGGCAAGCTTCATCCAGAGGAATGACCCCTCTTTCTGATCGTCGAATCGGGATTATGGACAGGCAATCCCACTTCAGGCCGGGATCGATCGCATGAAGGTTGTCGACAGTCTCGCCATGCGCGCTGTCTTGTGGGCGATTCCGGTCTTCTCTATCGTTTTCTTGCTGCTGAAGTTTTTCTCTCCGCGCACACGTGACCGTATCTACTACTTCGTCATTGCTACAGCCTTCATCTGGAGCGAAGTGTTTCTCAAACAGTCTGGTATGCGATCCTGTAGGGCATGCTCAATCTCAAATTGGGCACGCGTGTTCTGTGGGGCGTCGTGCTGGGTTTGATCCACTACAAGTGTGTGCAGGAAGGACTCATCAGTGCAGAAACACTTTGAAGATATTTTCGAAGCCTCAGTGGACGCGATCGGCTATGTCGCTTCCGATGAGGCCATCCTCCTCGTCAATCGAGCATTTTCTGAACTGACCGGTTTCTCAAAGGAAGAGCTGCTCAGGATGAATGCGCGGGACTTGATTCCCGAACAGCATAAAGAACAGGGGGATCGTGTTGTGGCTCAAGTTCTCCAGACCGGCAAGCCGGTCGAATATGAAATCGACTATCTCCGGAAGAATGGCTCCCAGGTTCCCGTGTCCATCACTCTGTTTGCGGTGAAGGGGGATGACGGGAAACCGACAGGTCTTGCGGCGATTGTACGCAATCTCACCGAGCGCAAGCGGGACGGGGAGCAATTTCGCCTTGTGGTCGAAGCGTCGCCGAACGGGATGCTGATGGTGGATGAAGATGGTACCATCCTCTTGGTGAACCAGCAGATTGAGCAGCTGTTCGGCTATGAACGAACTGAATTGATTGGGCAGCCTGTTGAAATGCTTGTGCCGCAACGTATGCGGTCGCATCATGCCGGAGACCGGGCGAAATTCTTTGCTCACTCCGAGTCACGCGCCATGGGAAAAGGGCGGGATCTCTATGGTGTGAGAAAAGATGGACAGGAGTTTCCATTGGAGATCGGCCTCAATCCGGTTCGGACGCCAGATGGGTTGAGAGTCTTGGCGTCGATCGTGGATATCGGTGCGCGAAAACGGGCAGAACAGGCGCTCCAGAAGGAGCGGGATTTCATCGACGCGGTGCTAGAGACCGCCGGGGCGCTTGTCGTCGTGCTAGATCGGGAGGGGCGGATTCTGCGATTCAATCGCGCTTGTGAGCAGACGACCAGTTACTCCTCTGAAGAGGTGATGGGCCGACATGTGTGGGACCTGTTCATTATTCCTGATGAGGTCGCCGGTGTGAAAGCGGTGTTCGAGCGGCTTCGGGGTGGCGAGCCGCGCAGCGACTATGAAAATTACTGGATGGGAAAGGGCGGGTTTCTGAGACGAATTTCCTGGTCGAATACGGTCATCGCGGACTCCAGTGGGAAGGTCGACTATGTCGTGTCGTCCGGCCTCGATATCACCGATTTCAAATCCATGCAGGAACAGCTCCGCAAGACGGAACGGATTGCGGAGCTTGGCACACTGGCTTCCGGCATGGCGCACGAAATCGGTACGCCGATGAATGTGATTCTCGGGCGTGCGGAATACCTGCTCCAACGTACAGCCGATGAAGGGATGAAGAAGGGGCTTGCCACGATCGTCACGCAGATTGAGAGGATCACCAAGGTGATGAACCAGCTCCTTGTCTTTGCCAGGCGGAAGCAGCCGGATCGACAGGTTGTCGATCTCGGTGAAATCGTGGAGGATAGCCTGGAGATGTTCCAGGAGCGGATGACTCACAACCGCATCACGGTGGAAAAAGCGATCGAGGGGAATCTGCCGTCTATCTATGCCGACCGAGACCAGCTTGTCCAGGTGCTGATCAATCTGGTGACCAATAGCCTCCATGCCATGCCGGAGGGGGGGCGGCTCAGGCTGAGCCTTGCTCGCGAGGGCAGTCACGTCTGCCTCGGGGTGTCCGATACTGGCCACGGGATGCCGGAAGAAATCCGCTCGAAGGTGTTCGAGCCATTTTTCACGACGAAAGATTTCGGGAAGGGAACTGGTCTCGGCCTCACGGTGGTGAAGGGTATTGTTGAAGAACATGGCGGGACTATCACTGTGGAAAGTGTTGTCGACAAGGGTACGACGTTTTGGATCAGGCTTCCTGTTGACAGAGCCGAGCGCACGGTTACTTCCTCACCAACACCTACTCTTTCATCCTGAAAAGTTCGATCATCAGGCTGGCTTTCCTCTGTCGCAATCTGCGACAGAAGGGGACGGGTGTCTGTCGCAATTCTCATCAAACCTTTGCGCATGGTTTACCTCAGCCCGGTTCCTTCTAGGGAAATCTCAAGCAAGTTTAATCAGTTCTGTAATCCAGTCCTTCCCGTCGGCAAGGAGGGATGGCTTGCATGGGTTGTGCATCTTGTCCTGCCAGAATGTGAATGAGGCCGGATCCAGGGGGTTAGATGGCACAGGAAAGGAAATCTGCTGTGGTACTCATCGTTGAAGATGATCGGGAGATGCGCAGTCTCCTTTGCGATGAACTCTATGATCTGGGGGTGTCTATCCGAGAAGCCGCTGATGGAGACGAGGCTCTGCGAGTGGTGCTCGATACCCGCCCCGCGCTGATTCTCACGGATCTCCGTATGCCGGCGGGGGGCTTGGATTATATCGCCAGGCTTCGGACGTTTGCTTCGGGCGTGCCGCTGGTGCTGATCACCTCATTTGGGGACCAGCAGACGAAAGACAAAGCCTTGGCCCTTGGCGTCGAAGCCTACTTCGATAAGCCGGTTCGTATCAGCGAGCTGAAAGACACGGTGCGACGACTCTTAGGCCCGGCATTGGATGGGGAAATCGACCAAAACCGTGATGGGATCGACTCATGAGCATGCGAGAGGTGTGAAATGGCCGGATCTCAACGACAATCTACTGCCAATCCTGCCTGTGCTGATCCCATTCTGTTAGCTCGACTGGAAGCCATCAAGCAATTAGCCGGTGGGATTTCTGAGCGAGTGGCAGTCATGGATCGCGGTTTCAATGTGATCTATGCCAATGAATCTGCATGGTCTGAGGATGTCTCCCGGTGGTCCGGCCATCAGGCGAAGTGCTATGAGGCCTTTGCTCACCGGAAGGATCCCTGTGGCACCTGCCCGGCGACAAAGCTCTACGAATCCCCCGAGGTCCAATCCGTGGCTTGCTCTTCTAGTGGGGATGGCACTGCCTGCGGGATGCGCCAAGCGTTTCCGCTTGCCGCGAGCAGCGGCGAAGTCGAGACGGTGCTGGTGTTGTTTAAGGCCCCGTCGAAGCCTGTACACCAGACGAACCGTGAGCGTCCAGACGTGAAATACGAATCGAAATCGGGTGAGCTGATCGGCTCAAGCGCACCGATGCGAGAAATCCTCGATATGATCAGGCTCGTGGCAGACAGTTCCGCAACCGTACTGATTCATGGGGAAAGCGGGACCGGCAAGGAACTAGTGGCCAAAACGATTCACCAGACCAGTTATCGGCGGGATAAGCCATTCGTCGTCGTCGATTGCGGTTCGCTGCCGGAAACGTTGTTGGAGAGTGAGTTGTTCGGCCATATGAAGGGGGCTTTCACCGGCGCGCATGCTTCCAAGCGCGGATTGTTCGAGGAGGCAGACAGCGGGACCATCTTCCTCGACGAAATCGCCGATACGACGCCGGTCTTTCAAGCCAAGTTGCTGCGGGTGCTTCAGGAGGGAGAGATCAGGCGGGTCGGGGGAAACCAACCGATCAAGATCGATGCGCGTGTCATTTCGGCGACAAATAAGGATCTTACCGAACTTGTGAAGGCCAAGGCCTTTCGGCAGGACTTATACTACCGGCTTGCAGTGCTGCCGTTGTCTCTTCCTCCGCTCCGAGAACGGCGGGAAGACATCCCGCTCTTGGTGCAGCACTTCGTCGCCGTGTCCTGTAAGCGTCATCGAGAGCCGATCCGGCACGTGTCGCCGGATGTGATGCAGGTGCTCGTCCAGGCTCCATGGCACGGTAATGTCCGGGAGCTACAACATTACATTGAACGAGCCGTGGTGACGACCACCGGTTCTGAGCTCAACTGCAAAGACATGGTCGCAATGAGATCAGATCCGACAACGCACGATCTCCGAACCGTTGCGCGCGGGGCTCTCCACCAAGCGGAACATGTGCGGATTCTTCAGGCGCTCCGGCAGACCGTGGGCAATCGTACGAAGGCTGCGAAGCTCCTCAAGATCAGCCGGGCGAGCCTCTACAACAAAATCCGTGATTATCAGATCGAATAGCCATCCCGGTGTCCCTCTCCTCCCCACTTCTCTTCTCTGATTGTCCAAAAAGTTAGACAAGCTAACAGATTGATAATCCTTGCATTGGATTGTCGTACCGATTTCTGTTGTCTCACGCAGTAGAAAGAAGCGCCACGAACGGTTTCGATCATCTCGCCGCATTCATCACGTAACTCACGTTGCCACTGAGAAAATTTCTTCAATCGCCAATCAATCTGATATTTGGCATAGCTGTTGCGCTAGCTCATTGTTGCTGGTGGAGGTCTGGGTGATTAGGACCGGCCTCCGAATGACCCTCTCCTCCGCAAGGAGGAACCCTTCACCAGCTCTTATTCTCCTTCGCCGAATATCCTGTAGCTCGCTACGGAGATGAAGGCGAGGAGAACCCTCCGTAGCCTTGGCGAAGGAGGGTAGTGGCTTCGGAGAATTTCGCAAGATACCCCGCAGCTTGCTGCGGGAAGCTTCATTGTTCTTGGGACGAAGAATATCTCCCGGAAGTGGTAGAGGCCGGCTACGAACAATGGATGATCATATAAAGAGGGGCAGGATCAAACTCAGCCCGCCGTTCGAAAGAGGGACGGCGGTGGAAGAAGGAGGCCGAGGTATGAAAAGGGTATTGAGTTCGCGCAGCTGCCGCGCGTATCGCATGGCAGCAAGTCTGCCGGCAGCGTTGTTCGTCAGCAGCCTACTGACCGTTCCGATGGGGCTGGCCGCAGACCAGCACACCCAGCATGGCGACGTGGGGGAGACATCGACGGAGAAGGTCATTTATCGCGAAGGCGGAGCGGTCCTGCATGACCGCATGATGGAGGAGATAAAGCGTCAACAGGAATCCATTGGGCAGAAAGGTGGATATAGCACTGGCGCAAATAGTCACATGCTGCAGCAGGGCGTTCTGCTGGTAGCGGAGGATCCGACAAAAATCGCTGTCAGTGCCGGGCAGCGTTGCCCGGCGAATGCGCCGATGAAGGAGTATCACGTCTCGGCGATCAACGTAGAAATCACGCTGAGCCGGTTTCTCGACTACTTTCCCGGTTACATGTATGTGCTGAAAGAGAACGTTGAAAAGGTCCGCGGCGAAGAAGTCGCGAACAGGGAAGCGCGGGAAAAGGAGAACGATCCCGGCGCCGTGTCAAACGGGTTGCAGGGCGATGCCATTCAGCCGCTCGTGATCCGGGCCAACCAGGGCGATTGCCTCAAGCTCACCCTCCACAACGAAATCACAGATGAACCGACCAACTTGATTGTCAATGGTTCATCCATGGTGGTGGCGTCTACCGGCAAGCCCGCAACCCCGTCAAATCTAGAAGGGACGGTTGTACAAGGTGGGCAGCAGGCTTTCGAGTGGTACATCAAGCCGGATACTCAGGAGGGCGCGCGATTTTTCCGGTCGCATGCGTCGCGCGAACAGTTCAACCAGGGCTTGATCGGCATGCTCGTCGTGGAGCCGCGTGGCTCACGCTATCTCAGCCCCTTCGACGGCAAGCCGATGGCGAGCGGCTGGGAGGCCATGATCGAAGATCCGAAGGGCGCGGACTTTCGAGAATTCGCAATTTTCTATCATGAGGCCGGCGATGAAGCGTTTCGCCTCTTGAATAAGAAGGGCGAAATGCTGCCCCAGCGCGATCCGCATACCGATTCCTATCGGCCTGGCGCGCGGTTACTGAATTACCGCAGCGAACCGCACGGCACACGCATCGAGCTTCAGGCCCACATGGGCTTTTACGGCGACGAGTCCATGGCCTATGGGTCTTATACCTTTGGCGACCCGGCCACGACCGTTCCTCGATCCTATCTCGGCGATCCGGCCAAGTTCCGGATGGCAGGCGGCTCGGAAATCGTGCACTCGCATCACCTCCATGGCGGCTCAATCCGCTGGGCACGTCAGCCGGGGAACAGCAATCTAGACTTTGCCTTGTCGAAGAATGGGCCGGTGAAATTCCCTGCGATCAGCGACCCCTCAGACCGTTTGGACGTGCAGTCCATTGGGCCGACAGAGGTGTACGATCAGGTGATTGAGGGTGGGTCGGGAGGCCTGCAAGCCCTGGCCGGCGAGTTCGTGTTCCATTGCCATATCCCGCAACATTATGTGACAGGCATGTGGGGTTTCTGGCGTGTGTATAACACGCTGCAAGCGCCTGGCTTCCAGACCGATGTGATGAAGCCGTTGGTCGAATTGCCGGATCGCATCGGCAAGGCCAAGACGGGCACTCCGTCGGATAAGCTTGTCGGCACCACAGTGGATTGGTACGGCGGCAAGAAGTACGAGATCACCAAGGACAAGACCGATTGGAAAGCCAACCCGGTCAAGGTCTCCATCAAGGACTGGGTGGAGATGATGCTTACGCCGCAAGGCAAGCCGGGCAAGAAGAACAGCGAGAAAGAGCAGACGTTGGCCTACGACTCGACCGTCAATGACTGGGCCTGGGACGGGCAGAAGGCCCTGAGCGAGCCTGAGACGACGTATGAATGGGTGAACTACAAATCGGCGACGCCAGGCAAGCGGCAGGAGATTCTCTTCGATTCGCAAACCGGCAAGATCGCCTGGCCATGGTTGCGTCCGCACCTGGGTCGGCGCGTGCCGTTCTCTCCGAGCCATAGCGGCGCGCCCTGGCTGGAGCCGATCCATCGCCGCGATGACGGCAGCAACTCCACTGAACCGGCGAAACCGGGCGAGCAAGGGCCATGGAGCCTCTGTCCGGAAGGGGCGCCGATGAAGTACTTCAATATCCACGCGATCGCATTGCCGATCACGCTGAAGACGGCGACGGCCAAGACGCCGGCGATTGTGGATCCGGGAGGACTGCTCTACGTGCTGCATGAAGAAGAGCAGGAAGTCCGGAAGAATCCCGCCAAACAGATGCCGCTGGTGATCCGCGGCAACGTGCAGGATTGTATCGACGTCGTGTACAAGAGCGAGTTGAAAGACGATGTGCGGCAAGGGTTCTCTAGCAAGACGAACCTGCATCCGCATATGTTCCAGTTCGACACGCAGGCGTCGGACGGCCCGATTATCGGCTTCTCGTATGAGATGTCGTTGCGGCCGTTCACGATCCTGAAGGACGAACATCCAGGCAAGGGCATGCCCGTGCCGATGAACACGACGATGGAGGCCGATGCGGCCAAGGGCGCGACGAGCATCAAGGTGAGGGATGCCTCGCGCTACCACGTCAAAACCGAGTTGGGCGTGGGCATGGACGAAGTGGGTGCATTCGAGTCAGCCCGCATCAGCAAGATCGAGGGGAATACGATCATATTCGAGCGGCCGCTGAAGTATAGCCACAAGAAGGGCGAGATCGTGTCGGTAGAGTGGATCCGCGAGCGATGGTATGTGGACGCCGATTTCGGCACCACCTTCTGGCATGACCATGTGTTTGGACTGGACGGGTGGGGCCATGGTTTCTACTCCACGTTCATCGCCGAGCCGCCGCGATCCACCTATCATGACCCGATGACCGGCAAAGAAGTCCGCAGCGGGCCGGTGGCCGACATTCATACCCTCGAACCGGTGTCCGCGCATATCCGGGGCTCTTTCCGTGAAATCGTGACCCAGGTCATGGATTCCAATCCCCGGACGGCGGAGTTGATTACTGCCGACAATCCGCAGGCGAGAGTTCAGGCCATCTCGGTGGACGGTACTCCGTCTGCGGTCTATCCAGCCAAACTCAACATGTCGCCGATGAATTTTTTGAATGGCGGCGAAGCGACGACGGGCGGCGGCTACAACATGCGTGTAGAGCCCTTGTCGGTGCGGCTGGCGAACAATCCAGATCCGTCGCAATTGTTCAGCAGCCTGATCCACGGCGATCCCGAGACCCCGATGTTGCGGGCGTACTTGGGCGATCCGATCGTGGTTCGGTTGATCGAAGGATCGGCGAATGAAGTGCACTCCTGGCACATCAGCGGCCATTGGTTCCCAATGGAACGCTACAGTGCAAACTCCATCCCCAGAAGTTCGCTGCACGTGGTGATCGGGGAGCGGTACGATGCGGCCATTCCTGCCGCCGGAGGACCGCAACAGATGGCGGGCGACTACCCCTACTATAGCGGTCGCGCGTCGCACTTCGTGGAAGGCAGCTGGGGTCTGTTCCGGGTGCTGGACAAAGCAGATGCGACACTGAAGCCGCTGCCGGGCCGGGAAGAGATCCCGCAGTCGGCCAAGTCCGTCTGCCCGGCGAACGCGTCGATGAAGACGTTCAATGTCGCGGCCATCGACAAGGCGATTCGCTACAACAAGGGGACGCCAGGCGTGATGGAGGTGGACATGGAGCGGAAGATGGTGTTGGGCAATGAGACCGGCAAGATGTATGTGCTCGAAGGCGAGAAGATGAAGGTCGCCGCGGGCAGCGTTGAGCCAAGCCCATTGACCCTGCACGTGAACGTGGGGGATTGCATCAAGGTGAATCTCAGGAACGAGATGGCCAAGGACCGGGCCGGATTCCACGTAGATCACCTGGCATTCGATCCTAAAGACTCGATGGGGATCAATGCCGGGAACAATCCAGGTGACCAGACGGTGGCACCGGGACAGAGCCGGACGTACACGTTCTTCGCCCATCCGGAGTTCGGGGAGAATGCCGCCCTGATTCAAGATTGGGGGAATGTGATCGAGAATCCGCGGAACGGGCTCTTCGGAGCGATCATTATCGGCCCGAGAGGATCGCAGTATCGCGATCCGGCGACCGGCGAAGATCTGGCTCAGAAGAGCTCCTGGCGAGCGGACGTGATTGTGGATCGGAGCCAGCCGGGTAACGAAACCCGGCAGAACTATCGATCCTTCGCTCTTCTATTTCAAGACGAAGACAACATCATCGGTACCAGCTTCATGCCCTACATCCAAAAGGTAGCTGGTGTCACGGCGGTGAATTACCGGTCAGAGCCGACCGATTACCGTATTGAGAAAGGCTGTGCGTACAGCGAAGTGTTCGTCTGCGTCAAGGCGGGCGACCAGCCGGTGACCCCGAGCATCGCAGCGCATGTGGGCGATCCGGTCGTGATTCACGTCCTCGGCGCGTTTAGCGAACAGATCCAATTGTTCAGTGTGTCGGGCCATGAGTGGAAGCACGAGCCGTACATGAGTGGAGGGGACCTCGTAAGCACCATGGAGTTCGGCGGCACCGAGGTAATCAATGCATGGCTACATGGTGGGGCCGGAGGCCCGAACGGGATTCCTGGCAGCTATTTGTGGCTGAACCAGAGACCAGGGTATTTAGATGCTGGCCAGTGGGGAACGCTGACGGTGCTCGACCGCAACAGTCGTGCGATCTTGCCGTTGAGCGGGCAGGCGCCGGCTACACAGCAGGCCGAGGAGCAGGTCCCGACACCGCCTATACCGGTGTCCATGAAGGCCAACTAGGCTAGGTCGGATCAAGGAAGCCGCACGGGGGAATCTGACAGAGTGAAGTCAGGATTCCCCCGTTCATTTTCACAGACGGGAGTGAAGAGCGTCTTGAAGGGGGGCTCAGTCTTGCGGTAAAACCATTACATGGGAAAGAGGGGTCACAGCGAACAGACTCGGTGGTGTTCGGGATGGCTGGCGGTACTCGCATTCGTCGTTATGGCCGATGAGGTGGCCGCGCTCGATTTTTCTGCCGACCGGATCGTCAAGAGCGGAAAGTCTGTGGTAACGGCTCATGTCAACGCGAAGGACGATCGTTGGCGGTTCGAGTTTGCTCAGCCGCAAGGGGGTGCCAGCATCATCATTGTTCGGGTGGATCTCCAGAGTTCCTGGCTTATTTTGTCCAGGCGGAGGCAGTATCTCGAACTGCCGATTGCCGACGAACATCGGTTGGCTGTCAATGAGAAGATGGAAGGGGAACTCTCACGCGAATTTGTTGGTGATCAGATTCTGAACGGCTATCCCACCGAACTGTTCGAAGTGACTGTTGCAGCGGGTGGGGAATCCAGACAGTATTATCAATGGGTGACTAAGGTTCAGCGGTTTCCGGTGCAGACGGTGAGTAAGCAGGGCACGTGGTCGGAAGAGTTTCGTCACCTGATCTTCACCGGGCAATCTCCGTTCTTATTCGAACTCCCGCAACGGCTGGATAGGGCGAATCCGCCAGTGCAGACGCAACAGTAGCAGACGCGAGACGTGGGGAGAAGTCGCAGTGAAAAAGTCGATCATCATGGGTCTGTGTGTTGGTGTGGTTGTCCACGTGAGCGTAGGGCTTGGAGTCCTTGGGCCGGCATGCGCGTACGACACAGTGGTCGTGACGGACGGAGCGGTGTTGCGGGGCACGGTGACGTTTCAAGGGACGGTGCCTGAGCCCAAAGAATTTGAGTTGCGGCGATACCCGGATCAGGTGTTTTGCGGCGCCCTTTCTGATGGTAACGGGCATCGGTTTCTCAAAGAAGTGCATGTCGGGCAGGGCAGCGGTCTCAAGGATGTCGTGGTCGTCGTGGAAGGGGTGCAAAGCGGGAAGCCGTTCACCTTTACGAACGCCCAGGTCGAAGCCAACGTGTGCCAGTTTCTTCCCTTCGTCACGGTCGTGAGCGATAAGCGACAACTGACCGTGACCAATCGGGATCCCGTGTCGCACGATATTCAGGGCTACGCTTACGACCAGGCCGGGGTGGATATTGTCCTGCATCGGCCTTCGCTGAAAGCGACCGGGACCACCGATATCGTGCATCTAGTGAAAGGGCGGAGAGTTTTCACGATGCAGTGCGGTGTGCATCCCTACATGCAGAATTGGGGGTATGCGATCGACAACCCCTATTATGCCGTGACGGACGTGGCCGGTGCATTTTTCATCAGTGACCTTCCTCCCGGTGCCTACCGCGTGAAGGCCTGGCATCCGATTCTGGGTGTTCAGGAACGGGAATTGACCCTGACACCGAATGGCACCGCCACGCTCGAGGTGCAATTTGACGCGAAGTGACCGAAAGCTTGTGGTGAAACGCAGAGTCTTTCAATCCCTCATCGTTGTCGCATTGTCTCTCTCCTTCGGGATGTCCTTCGTTCAGGCGGAGTCGCCAAAGAACATCCAGGATCGCGGGAAGGCGATGCTGCGAGACGCCGAAGACATGGTCATGCACGGAGGGATGGGTGATGGGAAGGCTATCGTGCACCACTGCGGTGAAGTGGCGAAACATGCGGAAGCGATTCTCCAATCGTTGCCGCTCACCGATGAACATGGCAAGGACGCCGTGCCTCATTTACAGGAAGCCATCAAGCAGTGTCAGCGGGTGGCGGCGATGGGTGATACGGTCGATCCTGGAGCCAGTTTGAATCCTGCCACCAAAGCCCGCGCGGCAGCGAGAGAAGCGATGAAGCATCTAAATGCGCTACGGGATAGTGGCGCATAGCGGCGGGCTCAGTTCATGAGCGTGGCGCAGTCTAGGAGCCTGTCCGACATTGCCTTCGTTACGAGGCGAAGGATGCGCGGCTAGATGCGAGGCCGCAGGCCAGGAAAAACCGGAGGCGTATTCGCTGGAATACGTTGAGGATTTTTTCAGGCCGAGAACGACGCAGATGGTCGCGAATCGTTCGTCGCAGTAGAAAGGTCAAAGTCGGACAGGCTCCTAAGGAGAGTCGGGTTTTGGTATCAGAGGGCTGACCGCGTTCTGGTCCCGCCCAGGCTGATAGGTTTCCAGCATTCTCGTGACCGTCGGGACCACTCGTTCTTCTGTCGAGAGAGGCGCTTTGATGCGTATCCCGCGGCCCTCGTTGCGGCCGAGTGAAAAGATGTGGTGTTCGATCATGTCGCCCTGCTTGCTATCCGAATAGGTGAATGTCAATCGTTTCGCGGGGAATCCGGCCAGCGACATCTCCTGATCCTTCCGCCATGTCACCGTGATCGTTTTCTTGCCGAAGAGTTCCGTGATAATGCGGCGATGGGCTACAGCAAATTCATCGAGTGTCTGTCGTCCGTCCTGGCTCTTACCCTCCAGGACATTCATGTGGCCGGATAACGCCACAAGGCTGTTGTCGATCGGCGGGTAGAGTGTCACGCCGACCCCATCCGATATCGGATTGCCAAGACGCCAGTCTTCGGGGTAACGGACGGAAAAGCCGAAGCGGGCGTTCGTATAGACTTTCCATGCGCGTATTTCATCGTCCGACGCAGCGGCGAGGGGAGCTTGGGTTGTCAGGCCGAGGCTCATCACAATTGCCATGAGCAGGTACGTCCAAATCAATAAGTCCTCCTAGCAGGATGCTGAAAAAGTCCGCCAGCATCGTTCTCGCATCGCTCAGAGACTCAACGTACCGAAGCGTACGCCTCGCCTCTTTGCTCGCTGCGGCCTTGCTGGACAGCCTTTTTGAGCATCCTGAAGTTATTCTGGCCTTAGCGCCATACGGAAAATTCCAGCCATAGTTTTGCCATCAACCAAGTTTTCCGCAACCTGCTAGACCATCATCAACTTCCATTATTGCGCGGAGCGTGCGCAGCGAAATCCGATGGTCGCGGCGCGCCGATCCGACGATGCTCCGCCTCTGGTAGCCGTTCGCAGCAACGTCGGCGTACTCTTCCACGATCCTCCGCGCACCACCTTGTATCGTCCGGTGGCAGGTCCGTGGGGGTTGCGATCCGGCATGGTCGCATAGTAGTCGATCCCGAACCAGTCTTCGACCCACTCGGCCGCGTTCCCTGCCATATGATGCAGGCCGTAGGGGCTTCGCCCCTCCTCGCCACTATCGACAGAGGCCACGATGGGAATCTCGTGGGCGTGATACTGCCCGAACATCGCGAGCGCCGGCGTGGGAGGTCTCTGCCCCCATGGAAAGAGATTGCCGCTGTCCCCGCGCGCGGCTTTTTCCCACTCGGCTTCTGTTGGAAGCCGCTTTCCCTGTGCGTGACAAAAGTCAGAAGCTTCAGACCAGGTGACGTAGAGTGCCGGCCAACGTGTCAATGTCTCGGGCTGCATGGCATGGATCGTCGTGACATGATCGATCAATTTCCGCACTTCTTCGGAGAGATGGCGTTGTTCCTGCCGTAGCCACAGCAGATACTCTCCCAGACTCACTTCATCCCGATCGATTTCAAACTGATTGAGCCAGACGCGACGCTGTGGCTGCTCTGTGTCGTCGTACTGGAGATCGAAGCTGAACGGTTCGTGGCTTGCGCGGGCGGTGCCCATGGTAAAGTGGCCTTCGGCTACGGTCAGCATGAGAGCGCCGTTGGCGAGCGCGGCAATGTCCTCAACCGAGCCCCGCTCGTCATTGGTCGCTGCCGTTCCAGCGGGTAGATATGATGTATCTATGACGGTCGCGATGAGGGCATAGCAGAAGGCGTGAAGATATCTACGGACTCGGCGTGTGAATTGAGCGATGTGGCAGCTGTTCTGCATGACGATCGAACACCATGAATAAGAGCTAGTGGAGTATGAATGCGAGGCCCTCATCAGCACAAGGCTCAGGGGTTCCTAAACCCTGTGTATGGATAACCCTGCGTGGCTGACTCGCGACTCCTCCACGCTTCGCCATCTATCCGTAATGCCTCACTTCGATCGAATGTCTGTCTAAAAAGTTAGGCGGCGCAACTCATTGTGTTTATTCGTATTGATTCGAGCCGGCTCCTGTTCTGTCTATGCCTGTCGAAGAATGCAACAGAATTACACAACCTCACGTGTTCTTTCCAGTGGGCTCACTTCCATACCAGTCGATGAAATGGAGAAAAGAACTTCGAGTATGAGCCCAGGCACGGTTGTTGCGGATCATAATACAGTCTTGCGGTGGAGCTCTGGGTGGTTGTAGGCTAACTTCAGAGTATTTCTTTCCCCCACTAGGAAGAGAGAGAGTTGCCACTCTTTACGAAGATGAAGGGAAGCGACGAATCCCGCAGACGTCAGCCATGAGCGAGAACCAGCAGAATCGAAGGAGAACGTGATGAGCAAGATACATTCATTTCTAGCAGTGTTGGTGCTTGGGCTCGTTGCCCTAGTGGGCGGTGACTATGAGGCCCGAGCAGCCGGGGATGCGAATCCCATCCGTGTGGCGGAGATGCAGAAGGCTGTTCGTGATCTCTGGCTCGGGCACATCTTTTTGATTCAGCACGTCGTGCTCTACAACGCGGCAACCGATCCGGCGGCGCGGGATGCTGCCGACAAGCAAGTTCTGGCCAACGCAAAACAGATTGCAAACACGTTTATACCGTTCTACGGCCAAGCGAGGTCTGAGAAGCTCTTTACCTTGCTGAGCGGTCATTATGGTGCGGTCAAAGAATACTCCGAGGCCACCATCACGGAGAATACGCGACAACAAGATAGTGCGCTTGGCCGTTTGGCATCCAACGCCGCCGACATGGACGTGTTTTTCAACGGAATTAATCCCCACTATCTGCCGAAGGACATCGTTCGGGGCCTGATTGCGGCGCATGGAGCTCACCATGTGCTTCAAATCAACCAGTACAAGAAAAAAGAGTATGCGAAGCTAGAGGAAACCTGGTCGATGATGCGACAACATGTCTATGTCATTGCGGATACTCTAGTGACAGCGTTGGCGAAGCAGTTTCCGGCTCGGTTCTTGTGACTCTCGTCGCCTGTGCCGATTTAGAGGAAAGAACATAAGAAGTGCGTGTGCAAATATAGCTCCCCGAGGTTCTCTCTCATGCTGATAGATTTGCACCGCCTGTAGGGTCGGTGAGTAACGCTCTCAGTCCGTAGGCTTGGTCCTGCTGGCACCGATCTTTAATGCCTGGCATCAACGATCAATAGGTTGCGATTGTGATCTTTCCCTCGTTGCCGATCGGACTGGAATCGACGGATCAGTCCGTGGGTGAAACATTCCGACTCTCCCAACCCTTGGCGAAGGCACACTCCAATCCAACATCAAGTCCGACCACGCTTCGGCAGCGTTCTGACCGTTGTGGTGACAGACTGAGGCGCCTGTCCGACATCGACCCTTCTCCTGCGATGAACGATGGCCACGCATGTGCATCGTTCTCGACCTCGACAAATCCTCACCATATTCCAGTGAATATGCCTCCGGTACCTGGCTCAACGATAACGAGGGTGCGGCTATGGACCATCACTTGAATGCGGGCGCAGTGGATAGCCGAAAAACGTGGGATATCCCGACGATAGGGTTGTTTGCTCTGGTCACGTCGTCGAGTCTCATTGGGGTGCCGCTCTTTGGCTACATCCATGGCTATACGAAGCTTGACTGGGCCTTGGCGGGGATCCTCTATCTCATCAGCGGGCTCGGCATTACCGTGGGGTATCACCGGATGATTTCCCATCGCAGTTTCCGCTGCCCCGACTGGGTCAGTGTGGCGTTTCTGGTTGCAGGTAGCTGGGCCATGGAGAACTCGGCCCTGAAATGGAGTGCCAATCATGCCCGGCACCATGCGCGCGTGGACCAGGAGGAGGATCCCTATAACGCGACAAAAGGATTCTGGTATAGCCACTGTGTCTGGTTCTTTATGAAAAGCCCACACAAGACCGAACGCTATGCGCCGTGGCTGCGCGAGGATCCTGTGGTGATGTGGCAGCACCGCTGGTATGTTCCCCTTCTTCTGTCCGGACTGGCGCTGCCGTTTCTCGTAGGCTACGCCTACAACGGCTGGATAGGCGGAGTGGGTTGCTTCATGTTGGCCGGTATCGGACGGATCCTTCTGGTTCTGAACTCCACGTTCTGCATCAATTCCGTCTGCCATCTATGGGGACGTCAGCCCTACAGTCGGTCCAACTCCAGTCGCGACAGTTGGTGGGTCTCGCTCATCACGCTGGGCGAGGGGTACCATAATTATCACCATACCTTTTCGCGTGAT
>Ga0163144_10008606_pt1 | contig 22065 bp, 16 predicted proteins | sample OliLak19BULKMAT1_FD_123175 | JGI IMG/M metagenome (GOLD analysis project Ga0163144, IMG submission 123175) | Freshwater microbial mat bacterial communities from Lake Vanda, McMurdo Dry Valleys, Antarctica - Oligotrophic Lake LV.19.BULKMAT1 | ecosystem: Environmental > Aquatic > Freshwater >... | reverse complement strand
CGTTGAGCGTGATGTCGTCGGCAGTCGAGGGATTTTCATCGGGGCCGGAGGAGATGATGCTGATCGTGAGGTCCTGACTTTTGGGGATCGGGGCCATGGTCAGGACCATTTCGTTCCCCCATGCGTCCTTGGTGCCGGGCTTGCCCTGCTCATCGGGTGCTATCTCGGCGATCGACGTCAGTGGTTTCTTGGAAACATTGAGCGCGGTGATGGCCCGCATCGCGGCCGATTGAATCTGCGCTTCCGTCACTTCCTCCTTGGGGAGCGTGGGGATGCTCATTTCTTTGGGGAGGCTGATCCAAATGATCCAACCGACGGCCAGCGCAAGCAGGAGTGATGCGCCGCCAAGTTTCAGAATCTTTTCTCGCAGTTCCGGGTCGATATCGCGATAATCCATAGCGAAAACGTTTCTCCAAGGTGGGCGGGCCGAGCACGACCATTATTGCCAACGGGTAAGGTGCCAGTTTTTCTTGCCGCGACGGATGGCGATGACCCCGCCCTCGAGCAGATCCGTCGTTTTCAGGCGGTCGTCGATCCCGAGTTTGCGGCCGTTGGCGGTCACAGAGCCGGAATTGAGGAACTCCTTGGCTTCCCGCCCGCTGGTGGCGAGGCCGGTCTGCGTGAGCAGGTCAACGACCCGCACGCCCTCGCCCTCGAGCGTTGACTTGGGGTGATCGCTCCGCGGCACGGCCGCGAAGACTTCGTTTAGCATGACCGCGGAAAGCCCTGAGATGTCGCCCGAAAAGAGCGCGTTGGAAGCGGCTTCGGCTTGGGCGGCCTCGGTGGGGCCATGGAGCAGGGCGGTCGCTTGGGCAGCCAGGAGGCGGTGCCCGTCGCGCTTGCCCGGTTCGGCCTCGTGGGCGGCGACGGCGGCGGCGACGGTGGACTCGGGCAGGAGCGTAAAGATGCGGAGGAACTTGGGAACGTCCGAATCGGCGGCGTTGAGCCAGAACTGGTAGTAGGCGTAGGGGCTGGTGCGGTCGGCGGTGAGCCAGATCGCTCCGGTCTCGGTTTTCCCGAACTTGCCGCCATCGGCTTTGGTGACGAGCGGGGCGGTAAGGCCGAATGCGGCCGGCGCTTCGTGCTCCATCGCGTTCGGATCGGCGGCGGTTCGGCGGCGACGGATGAGGTCGAGCCCGCCCACGATGTTGCCCCATTGATCGGCCCCGCCCATCTGGAGCGTGACGCCGTGTTTCTCAAAGAGGTGGGCGAAGTCGTACGACTGGAGGATCATGTAACTGAATTCGGTGTAACTGATGCCTTGGTCGCGGTTCGTGAGGCGGTCGCGGACCGAGTCTTTTTGCATCATCATGTTGACGGAGAAAAACTTCCCGATATCGCGGAGGGCGTCGAGGTAGGAGATCGGAGCGAGCCAATCGGCGTTGTTGAGGGTGACCGCGCGATTGGAGAGCGTGGGCGAATAGTCCAACAGGCGGCCGAAGATCCGCATCTGGGCTTCGACATTGGCCGAGACCTTCTGGGCGGTAAGCATCGTCCGCTCGGCGGACTTGCCGCTGGGATCGCCGATCAGGCCGGTGCCGCCTCCCGCGACGACGACGGGGGAGTGCCCGGCCCGTTGCAGGTGGGCGAGCATCATGATCGTGACCAAGTTACCGATCGTCAGGGAATCGGCGGTTGGGTCATACCCGACGTACCCGGTGCGGGGGCCGGTTGCAAGGTGCGTGGTCAGCCCGCTCTCGTCGGTGCATTGAGCGAAGAGGTTCCGCCATCGGAGTTCGTGAATCAGGTGCATGAGGGCGAAGGGTAGAGGTGATGTTCCGCGCGCGGCTCTTGCAACGATGCGCGGCGGCCGGGAATCAGGCCGGCAGCGGGAATTGATCGCAGCGGCCGGCGATCTCGGACTTGACCGCGGCGGCTTCGCGTTCCAGGGCCGCGGGGTCTTTGAGTCCGGCGTCCAAGACGCGGTCGATCCAGTTGGCGATCTCGACCATCTGGGGTTCTTTGAAACCGCGGGTGGTGGTTGCGGGCGAGCCGAGCCGGATGCCGCTGGTGATGCGGGGGGGGCGGGGGTCGTTCGGAATGCCGTTGAAGTTGGTGATCATCCCGGCGTGCTCGAGCCAGGTGGCGGCGTCTTTGCCGGTGAGGTTTTCGTTTCGGGCCCGGAGATCGACGAGCACGAGATGGTTGTCGGTGCCGCCGGTCGTCATGCGATAGCCTCGGTCACTGAGGGCGGCGGCGAGCGCCTTGGCGTTAGCGACGACCTGGCGGCAGTAGGCTTTGAACTCCGGCTTGAGGGCCTCGCCAAAGGCGACGGCCTTGGCGGCAATGATGTGCATGAGGGGGCCGCCCTGAGCACCAGGAAAGACGGCCTTATCGATTTGCCTGGCGAGTTCTTCGTCGTTCGTGAGGATGAGCCCGCCGCGGGGCCCGCGGAGGGTTTTGTGGGTGGTGGTGGTGACGATGTGGGCGTGCGGAAATGGCGATGGGTGATCGCCGGTGGCGCAGAGGCCGGCGATGTGGGCGATGTCGGCAACGAGCAGCGCGTTGCACTCGTCGGCGATTGAGCGGAAGCGGGCGAAATCGATGGTGCGGGGGTAGGCGGAATAGCCGACCATGATGATCCTGGGCTTGGCTTCCAGGCAGATGCGGCGGGTTTCGTCGAAGTTGATTCGTTCAAAATCTTGATGGGCGATGTCGTAATGGAGCGGGTAGTGAACGGGCTTGAAGAACTTGCCTGAAAAGTTGATCTTCATGCCGTGGGAGAGGTGTCCGCCGTCTTTAAGGAGCAGGCTGGCGAAGGTGTCGCCGGGCTGAAGGACGGCCTGCATCATGGCCTGGTTGGCCTGCGCGCCGGAGTGGGGCTGGACGTTGGCGAAGGCTGCACCGAAGAGTTTCTTGGCGCGGTCCTGAGCGATGGTTTCGATGGCGTCGTGGTGGAGGCAACCTTGGTAGTAGCGTGCACCCGGGTAGCCCTCGGCGTATTTATTGGTGAGGCAGGAGCCCATCGCGGCCATGACCGGCGCGGAGACGTGGTTCTCGCTGGCGATCAGTTCGATGGTAGAGTGCTGACGCTGGGCCTCACGCCTGATGAGGTCACCGATCTCGGGATCGGCACTGGTGACGGCATCGATGGAGGCGAGGACGCTGGGTGAATCGCTCATGGGAACGAAGGGTAGACGGGGCGTTGCAAAGGTTCATACGAACTGGCCGATGAGCCAATCGCTAGTGGCGGGCAGCACCGCCGGGAAACAGATCGTGACGACAAGCGAGAGTGTGGTGAGCACGACGCCGATCGCCCAGGCGTGGGGCAGTTTCAGGTAGTTCTTGCAGGCGATTGACCACCAGACGGCGAGCCACAGCAGCATGCCGAGAGCGAGGGCTTCGTCCAAATGAGGGACGAACTACTCGGACCAATGCTGCAGGTTTCGGAGAACGACACCGCGTGCTCGGGTGAGAACACCATCACGAACGAAGCACGAACCACAGAGGATGAGTCTCAAGCAGAGAAGCGTCACGAGGCCCAGCGGCGCGGACACCGCGATGCGGGCCAGATGAGCAGCGCGGACCTTGGCCCTGCGGAGCGTACGCGGGAGGCAGACAAACGCGAACGGCATAAGGCAGAACGCGCCCGCGGCCACGGTGATCGCGGGCGAGATCGTCACGCTGTTGCCCCACCAACTCCGGGATGATTCGCACCCCATGTATGGGAGCGCTGTGAGATCGACCATCGGTTTTGCGGAGAGTGGAAGGACGACCCAGCCTGCGGCCCAAGCGGAAAACACGCCGAGTGTGAACGCGGCGGTGACGCAGACCGCCGGGATCAGAACCAGCAGGGTGGCCGCGAGCGCAGCCAAGAGCCGCGCGGGAACAACCCGGCGTTCCATCCGAACGGTGGTCCAAAATTTCCAAGGCACTTGGCCTATGAGGACGAGCGAAAGCAAGCGGCGGACGTGCCGGGCGCGCGTGTTCGTAAAACGTCTCGTGAAGCCGGATCGCGTTGATTCGGAGGGTCTCCCAATGAACGGCGAGCCCGCACTCTGGGCAGACGCCGCCCTCTGTCGGACCCTTTGTCCGGAAGTGCGAGGAAAGGTCGTACCCGCAGCGCGGGCAGTCGATACGCAGGGGCGGAAGCGAATCATCACGTGCCCCGGAGGTCGAATCGGGCCCGGGCGTCACAGAATCCGCTCCAAGAAGTCACCGACTTCAACCCACGCGTGCGTTGAGGGGACAACGACCAGCAGCGCCATCGCCGCGAGGCTCGCGACGAGCGTCATGGCAATGCCGACCGCCGGGGCGTGGCGGAGGCGCATGTACCGGCCCGCCGCGACCGACCAGTAGATCGCTATCCAAACGAGCACCGCGGGCACCCAAAGCCACGCCCCGTGTGCCACCGCTTCGATGTGCGGGGCTAGACCACGCGGCATATTGCCGAAACCGTACATGTTGGCCTCGATGATGCTCAGGGCCGCCGCACCCAGCCCGAACGGGATTGCGATCAACGGGAGCCACGCGAGGCTGTAGCACCACGCACGGATGATGTGGAGGCTCCTCACCTTGGCCACCCGTCGCGACGTCCGGAGGATCAGGAACGTGAGCGGCACGAAGGCGCTGGTGATGAGCGACATCCAGAGCGGCAATTGCGCCTGCCGCCACTCACGCCCCGGAAGGAGGGACCACGAACCGATCGAGAAGCCGACATTGGTTCGATGCTGAAATTGCTGCATGGTGCGCCAGCCGAAAGGCCACGCGAAGGTGAAGACGTCGAAGGTGGCCGCCATCGGGGCGGCGGGAGCCAGCCTCGCTCTGTTCTGAAACGTCCACCGTTGCGAGGGTGGCGACGGGCGGCCCCATTGATACCACAGTTGCACGCCCGCCTCTGCCAGAACCATCATCATCGCCAAGCCGATGATGAGGCACAGACCCGCGAAACGGAGGCTTGATCGAGGGCGGGGCGGATGCTCGATGCGCACCAACGCGGGGCCAAACAGCCTCCACGTGGCGAGGGCACGGAGCCAGGTACGCAAGAAGCGGAGCCGGCGGTAGTTCTCGGGGTGTTCGATGAACCATGGCGGAAGGCTCTCTGACGGGTCGGACACCACCCTCCAGTCGAACCCAAGTCCGCACTCGGCGCAGGTTGCGAGCGGGACTTCGATCCGGATCGAGCCCGAAACGTCGTAGCCGCAGCGGGGGCACATGTGGGAGCCGGCGTGGAGTGGTTCGCCCGCGGGATCGTTGTTCTTCATTCCCATTCCATCGGAGTGTACAGGCGAGGAGTGACGCGAGTGGCATCTTCTGGGCGTAGCCAGCCGTATTCTCGACGCTGTGAATTCCGCTCATGATGCATCGAAACGGGTCGGCTGGTGGGTTTCGGGCTTTGCCGCCCTACTCACCCTCGGCGGATGGGGGGCGCATTTCGCTGCTCCCACCGACATGCACGACCACGACCAACTGAAACCGGCGGCGTATGTGCTCGACATTGTGCGGAACGGCGCGTGGGCGGCCCAGACCGATTTTGAGGGAACGGCGATGTCGAAGCCGCCGCTTTACCCGTGGTTCGCCGCGGCGATCGCGACCATCACCGGTCGGGTTGGCGACTTGGAAATGTACGTTCCGAGCGGCCTGGCGTTACTCATCGCGGCGGTGCTGAGCGCATGGGTCGCGCGCCGTTGGATCGGCACCCGGGCCGCCGTTTGGACGACGCTGGCGTTTGTCCTTAACCCGCTGATCAGCAAGCACCTCTGCCTCGCGCGGGCCGACGCGGTGTTTACGGGGACGATCGCCGTCGCCGGTTGGTCGTTGCTGCGCTCCGTCGTGGCACGCTCGGAAGGGGACACCCGGGCCGCCGCGAGGTGGATTGTCGCGTTCTGGATCGGCGCGACGATGGCGATGCTCGCCAAGGGGCCGCTGGGGGTGCTGCTAGCCGCGGGGGGCGCGGCGAGCGTGTGGTGGCCGCGGCGTTGGGAGCAAGGGTTGGCGCGCCCGGTACTGGCGGGGTCTCCATGGCGTGCCCACGGGCTGGGAATCGTCGTGCTTCTCGCGATCGCGGGTGGGTGGTTGGGCTGGGCGATAAACGCTGGCGGGCAGCCCCTCGTTGATCGGATGATCGGTCGCGAGTTGATCGGGCACACGTTGGGAACTCATTCGAGCCCGCCGCCCTTTTCACGGCCGTATCTCTCAACCGCCTATTTCTTCGCTCGCTTTGCGCCCTGGACGGTGCTGGTGGGAATCGCGTTGGTGCGGGTGGTGGTTCGGCCGAGCGCGGAAGGTGTGACTCGCATCGTGGAACGGTTCGCGTGGAGCTGGGTGGTGGTCGGACTGGTAGTGTTATCGATCCCGGGACATCAGCGGGGCGACCTGCTGCTGCCGGTGTGGCCAGCGGGAGCGTTGCTCGCCGGGCAGCAGGTGCAACGCTTGCTGGAGCGATGGGAGGTCGGGCGGCGGGTCAACGCCGGGGTCGCGATCGTGACGGTGATCGCCGGTGTGGGAGCGATCTGGTGGTGGAACTCGGTCGGGAACCTCTTGAAAAACGAGGTGCGGGTCTCGATCGCCGCGGAATCGCTCGCCGACCGTTTAAGGACGGCAGATCCATCACTTCCCGTGGTCTTTGATCGAACGGCGTGGGACATGCAATGGGCCTTCCGAGTCAAGCGGCCAAACGTGGATGAATGGTCGCTCGCCCCGCGTCCGTGCTGGTTTCTCACCCGACGGCCGATTCTGAACGTGATTCCAGACGACCAGGCCGCAGTGAGTTGGGGCGACGGCAAGGGAGACGTGTGGGCGTACCGGTTGCCTGCGAATAAATAGCCGGTGGCCGATAGCCATTTTTGAGCCATTCGCGGCTAGGAATGGTGGAGAGAATCGGGCGGAGTTTCGGACCATTCGGCAATTCCGCGAACTACGATGGGGTACATGGCCGCAACGTCCAAGCACATTCGCAATTTTTCGATCATCGCCCACATTGACCACGGCAAGAGCACGCTCGCCGACCGCCTTTTGCAGGCAACCAACGCGGTTTCGGAGCGGGAGGCCCGCGAACAGATCCTCGATTCCATGGATATCGAGCGGGAACGCGGCATCACCATCAAGGCGTCTGCGGTGACGGTGATGCACCGCCACAAGGCCGGGGCCAAGAGCGACGACCTCGAAAACGAGTTTGAGGCTCCGGTGGGCGAGAGCGGGGAGCACACCGTCGCCAAAGGTGCCGCCGAGGCCCACGGCGAGATGTTCATGCTCAACTTCATCGACACGCCCGGGCACGTCGACTTCAATTACGAGGTGAGCCGGGCCCTGAAGGCGTGTGAAGGGGCCATCCTCGTGGTCGACGCCACGCAGGGAGTTCAGGCCCAGACGCTGGTGAACGCGTACCTGGCGATCAACGAGAACCTGACGATTGTGCCGGTGATCAATAAGATCGACCTGCCGTCGGCGAGGACCGACGAAGTCGCGGACGAGATCGAGCAGACGCTGGGCTTTCGGGCCGAGGACTGCCTGACGGTGTCGGCCAAAACCGGCGTCGGGATTCCGGAATTGCTGGCGGCGATCTGCGAGAAGTTTCCGCCGCCCCGCCAGCCGGTGGTGAAGCAGTTGCGGGCCCTCATCTTCGACGCCGTCTATGACGACTACCGCGGCGTCATCGTCTATGTCCGGGTCTTTGATGGCGAACTAAAAGTCGGCGACAAGATCCGAATGATGGGCGTCGGCCGCACATTCCAAGTAACCGAAATCGGGAAGAACAACCCCAAGCCCTTCCGGTTGCCGGGGGGCAAGATCGGGCCGGGGGAGACGGCGTACGTCGTTGCCGCGATCCGGACGCTGAAGGATGTTCGGATCGGCGACACGATCACCTTGGATATCGACCCGGCGACTGAGGCGTTGGAAGGGTACAAGCCGCCCCGCCAGATGGTCTTTTGCGACTTTTATCCGGCGACCGCCGACGAGGGCGAATCGACGGACTTTGAGGAACTGCGGGACGCGATCGGCAAACTGAGCCTGAACGATTCGTCCTTCACGTTCGCGCCGGTCCACTCCGAGGCGCTCGGGTTCGGGTTCCGGTGCGGGTTTCTCGGCCTCTTGCACATGGACATCGTGCAGGAGCGTCTGGAGCGCGAGGGCGGCGTGCAGATTGTGCAGACCGCTCCCACGGTTTCGTATCACGTGCTCGTGCGCGGGCGCGACACCATCACGGGGGCGAACGGGCAGGCGTTGAAGCCGGTGGACCCGACAAGCGAGTTCCTCCGCGGCATGGACGGCCGCGAAACCCCCGACGGCATGCAGTTGCTGGAGGTCCACAACCCCGCCGACCTGCCGAACATGGGGCACGTTGAAGAGATCCGCGAGCCCCTGTGCAAGGTCGAGATTCTGGTGCCCAAACAGTACATCGGCGACGTCATGAAGTTGTGCCTCGACCGGCGCGGCTCGTACAAGAGCCAGTCGTTCGTTTCCACCTCGCGTGAAATGCTCCACTTCGAAGTCCCGCTCGCCGAGATTATCTACGACTTCTTCGATAAGATGAAGGGCATGACGAGCGGTTACGGCACCATGGACTACGAGGTCATTGGATACCGTGCCGACGAACTTATCAAGATGGACGTCCTTATCAACGGCGAGCCTGTCGAGGCTTTGGCGCTGATCACCCACCGCGACAAGGCGGAGCAGCGCGGCCGCGTGCTGATTTCCAAACTCAAGGAGCAGATCCCTCGCCACCAGTTCGAGATTCCCCTGCAGGCGGCCATCGGCGGCAAGATCATCGCCCGCGAGACGATCAAGGCCTTCCGCAAGGACGTGCTGGCCAAGTGCTACGGTGGCGACATCTCACGCAAGCGGAAGTTGCTTGAAAAGCAGAAGGAAGGCAAGAAGCGGATGAAGAACGTGGGGAACGTGACAATCCCGCAGGAGGCGTTCATGGCGGTCCTGGATCAGGGTGATTGAGGCGGGCGAGGCAGGCTGATGCATCCGCCAGTACGCTGGCCCGCGCACCTTGGCGTTTAGGCGAATCCCACCGCCCGCTTGACCACCGCTTCGTCCCGTGTTGAAAGATCCGCCGCCCGCTCCGCTCCTGCGGAATGCGAAACGCGGCCGCCAACTTGCGGATATCGCACCCGTTGCTGCTCGTTGAGTCGGCGACCGGCTTGACGCACCTCGTCAATGAGTAGGTTCGGCGGTTTGATGGAGCGCGACTGCGCGGATTGCGGGTTCGTGTTCGTACGTCCTCCCAACAATAGTGGTCGGACGTCAGGACGACCGGCGGCACGAGGCCCAGTCGGTCGCACGCGCATCGATGGAGCGGGAAATGCCTGGGCCGGCGCGCGACACGTTTTCCATCGACCTTGCTCCGCCGGGTGCGTGGCATCTCGTTACCCATCCGTTACCGACGTCTCCGCAACCCAAACGTACAACCTTGAGTCTCACTCTCCGTCAAACACACTTCCCAGGAGATGCTTCCCATGCCCCGACTTGCCTCATCTTTTGCCATTGGCTCGTTGCTATTTGCTCTTTCGGTCGGCGACGCCCAGACCACTAACAACCCCGCCACCCAGATTCTGATCCCCTCGCTTCCCCGCAGGGACTGGCAGATCCGCAACTCCCCCGTGGAAATCTCGGACGTCCGAGCCGCGATCGACATCCGCGAACAACTCGCCACCACCGTCCTCACCCTCACGATCTTTAACCCCGGCTCGACTTCGCAGGAGGCCAAGCTCCTTCTACCGGTCGCGGACGGCGTGGTGGTCCGTTCGCTCCAATACGACGGGGTCGGCACCGACGTCGCGGCCGAAGTGCTCCGCAAAGAAGACGCCCGTCGCATCTACGACGGCATCGTGAACTCGATGAAAGACCCCGCGCTGGTTGAGTTTGTCGGCTACAACCTCATCCAGACCAGCGCGTTTCCCATCCCGGCCGGAAAAAGTCAGACCCTGAGCCTCACCCTCGAGCAGGTTCTTCCCGCCGATGGCAACCGCATCGACTTTTCTCTCCCCCGCAGCGAAGCTCTCGCGCAGGGCAAGGCCTGGACGATCGACGCCACCATCACGTCCAAGCGCCCGATCGCCACGGTCTTTTCACCCAGCCACGACATCACCACTGAGGTGACCCACTCCGGCGCCACCCGCATCCGAATCAACAACGCGGCCACCGACACCGGCACCTTCCGGCTGTCGTACCTCCTGGAGAATCAGAAATCCGACGGCCTCGCCGCCACCATCTTCGCCTATCCCGATGCCTCCGCCGGTGCGGACGGGGGCTCTGCTCGTGGCGGCTATTTCATGCTTCTCGCCTCTCTCAACAACTCGCAGCACGCCGCCCTGACCCCGGCCAAGCGCGAAGTCGTCCTTGTGCTCGACCGCTCCGGCAGCATGCGCGGCGACAAACTTCTCCAAGCCAAGGCCGCCGCCGAGCAGGTCATCCAGGGTCTGAGCGACGGCGAGGCGTTCAACATCATCGACTACTCCGATTCGGTCTCGTCGCTCGCCCTCAAGCCGCTCATCAAGAGCCGCGAGACCGTCGCCCAGGCCAAGGCCTATCTCGCCGGCCTCGAAAGTAACGGCGGCACGAACATTCACGACGCGCTGATCGAGGCCATGCGGACGAACCCCATGTCGGGCATGATGCCCCTCGTGCTCTTCCTCACCGATGGACTGCCCACTGTGGGCGAGCGCAGCGAGGTCGGGATCCGCGATGCCGTCAAGGCCGCCAACCTCCACCGACGCCGCATCTTCACATTCGGCGTCGGCGTCGATGTCAACGTTCCACTCCTCGCCTCCCTCGCCGCTTCGTCCCGGGGCTCCCCCACTCTTATCCTGCCCAACGAAGACGTCGAGGTCCAGGTTTCCCGCGTCTTTAACCGCCTCCGCGGCCCCGTCTTGGGCCTCCCGTCTCTCTCTCTCGCCGGTGACGGTGATGGTCTCAGCCGCCTTCGTAACGTGATGCCCCGGGTCATGCCCGACGTCTTTGAGGGCGATCAGATCATCGTGTTCGGCGAGTATCGGGGCGACACGCCCATGGTCCTCAAGATCTCCGGCGAGGCAATCGCCCGCGGCAGCGACACCCGCGAGTTTGAAGTCCACTTGGACCCCGCCACCGCCACGGTCCGCAACGGCTTCGTCCCCCGCCTCTGGGCCAGCCGCAAAGTCGCAGCACTCATCGATGAGGTCCGTCAAGCCGGCGCCACCGGCACCGCCGCCACCGACCCGGCGTTGAAGGAGGTCATCGACGAGATCGTCCGACTCAGCACCAAGTACGGCATTCTCACCGAGTACACCGCCTTCCTCGCGACCGAGCAGCCGAAACTCACGACCGCCTCGGGGCGTGCGGCCGCGCGCGAAGAGATCGTCGACTCCCTTCAGGCACGCGCAGTCGAAATCCGCACCGGCTTGGGCGGAATCAACCAGCAGGCGAACAACGACCGGGCCGCCTCCGTCCTCAACGCCCCGCAACGGGCCGCCTATCTCGACAAGGACATGAAGAAGGTCGAAGTCCAGAATGTTATGAACATCGCTAACCGCACCCTCTACTTCCGCAACAACCGCTGGGTCGATTCCCGCCTCCTCGACAAAGAAGACCTTCCCCCTTCCCGCACCATCACCGTCGGCACCCCCGAGTTCATCTCGCTGGCCCACCGCTTGGCCGCCCGCAACGAGCAATCCTCCCTCTCCTTCACCGAAGACGCCTTGCTCGAAATCGACGGCGAAACCGTCCTTATCAAGCAGAAGGAGTGAGTCGATGGGTGTGGTGCAACCGCTTGTTCCGACCGGTGATTTTTTCTTCCTCACTTGCCTTGGGCGGCATCCCGGCTCGCCGGGATGCCACGTCTGTACTGATTGGCCTTCCAACCGGGTCCGACGCACCGCCCAAGACAGCCAATACTGTTTCCACGCGCGCCTCACCATCCCTCCGCAGCGCCGTGCCCCCGCCCCGTCCTTTGCGATTCGCCGGTTTGCCATTTGGAGCGCAGTGATGCCCCTCGGAACCATCCTTATCGTCGAAGACGACTCCGCCATCCGTCGCGGCCTTGCCGACGCCCTGCGCTTCGCCGGCTATGCCGTCCTGGAAGCCCCCGACGGCCCGGCCGGTCTCGATTCCGCCAGCACCCGTGACATCGATCTCGCCCTTCTCGACGTCCTTATGCCCAAAATGGATGGATTCGCCGTCCTCGCGGGGATCCGCAAAGCCAAGCCCACGCTGCCCGTCATCATGCTCACTGCCAAGGGCGAAGAGCACGACCGCGTCAAAGGCCTCAAAGGCGGGGCCGACGACTACGTCGTCAAGCCCTTCAGCGTCACCGAACTCCTCGCCCGGGTCGAAGCCGTACTCCGCCGCTCCGCCGAACGCCCCCGCAATGTGACCAAACTGCACCTCGGCGGCCGAGAAATTGACTTGGAACGCCGCGAAGTGTGCCATAAAGATGGAACGCGCGACCAACTGTCGGAACGCGAAACCGAACTCTTCGCATACCTCGCCGGCAACCGCGGCCGTGCTATCTCCCGCGATGAACTCCTCACCCGCGTCTGGGGCCTCGACCCGCGCGGCATGCACACCCGAACCGTCGATATGACCATCGCCCGCCTGCGCGAAGTACTTGGCGACAACGCCGCAAACCCCGCGGTCATCGTCACCGTCCGCGCGAAGGGCTACATGCTCGTCGCCGAGGCGAGCGGAACAATCGCCCTGTGAGAAACGCAACGTGGTCCATCCTCGTCTTCAGCGCGTGCGTGCTGCTCGTCACCGGTACCCTGGTTTGGCTCACGCTGCAAGCGGTTGACCTTGAGCGCAAGGAAGCCGAGGCCCGGGCGGATGCCACGTTCCAAGAAGCCATCCGCCTTGCGCTATGGCGGATGGAATCGACCCTCGCCCCGATCGTCGCCCGCGAATCCTCCCGCCCCTACTTCCAATACCGCTCCTTCTACCCCGCCACCCGCGCCTACAACGCCATGCGGAATGATCTGACGCCCGCCGACGTCGTCGTGCCTTCGCCTCTGCTGGCAGGCCCGCAAGAACCGATCCTCTTGCACGTGGAAGAAGACGCCTCCGGGATCTATTCCTCGCCCCAAGTTCCCGGCCCCACCTACGAAGCCTTGGCCGAAAGTACCTACGCCAGCAAGTACCAACTCGAACTTTGGAAGCAGCGGCTGAGCGATTTCGCGGCACTGAACCACGCCCCCGCATCGGAGGCCCGGTTGCGCCCGCCGGGCGCGCCTCCGGATGCGTACCGATCGTTGGACGCCTCCACTGTCACCCCCCCCTCCGCCCGTCTCGAAACACCCGGGGTCAAGGATGCGGTCGGCCCGGATGTCGCAGCTGGGGTTGCGGGCGAGGAAGCCCGTGGTCGCTCCAAAGACCGCGATATCGACTTGGCCCAGGTCACCCAATCCATGAACGAGTACGGGGCCCGCCAGAACTCCACGCGTACCGCGAATGCCCCGCCCCGTGAGTTCGACAACTTCCAAGCCAAAGCCGAGGCGGCGGTCTCGATGAGCGATAAGACGGTGCCTCTGAAGCCACCGACCCAGGCTTCATCCTCGGCGGTCGGGAGCGCCCTCGATTCAAACCGAGCCGAGCCCGATCTGCCGAAGCAGCGCGCCGTCGGCCTCTCCCCGCCCGACGCGAACCCAGGCTTTGGGCAGGAACTTGTTGAACCGGGAAGCCCGGAAGGCGACGAGTTGCGGGAGTCACCCGCTCGAAGCCCACGCGCGAATCCTGATGCCGTCGTCGTTCAGGGCGAACTTGTCGCCCGCTGGATCCACACCGACAGCGACAACCCCTCACTGGTTCTCACCCGCGACGTCACCATCGGCGCATCGATTGTTCATCAAGGTGTCTGGCTTGATTGGCCAAGCCTGCGGGCTTCACTCCTCGCTTCCGCCGGAGACGTGGTGCCGGGAGCCACGCTCCGCCCGGTCGACCCCACCCTGACGGACCCCCTCACACTGGGCCGTCGCCTCGCCGCCATCCCCGCCGAACTCGTGGTCCCCGATCCACTGCCCCCCACCGTGGCGCGTTGGAGCCCGGTGCGCACCACCCTCGCGGGCGCCTGGATCATCGCCCTCGTGGCGGCGCTCGCCATCGGCCTCGTCCTCCGCGCCTCCTGGGATTTGGCCGAGCGCCGCGGCCAGTTTGTCACGGCCGTCACTCACGAACTCCGCACCCCGCTCACGACGTTCTGCCTCTACTCCCAGATGCTCGCCGACGGCATGGTCCCCGACGAAGTCCGCCGCAAGGAGTACTTCACGACCCTCCGCGCCGAGAGCCATCGCCTTTCCCGCATCGTTGAGAGCGTCCTCGACTATGCCCGACTCGGTCGCAACAAGCCCGCTCGCAACTCCGACGCGATTCCGCTCGGTGAACTCGTCGATCAATTCGTCGGAACGCTGTCCGCCCGCTGCGAGCAATCCGGGATGACCCTTGTCGTGGAGCGTGATCCGAGCGCCGATGCCCTCATCGCCACCGACGCCGCGACGGTGGAGCGGATTCTCTACAACCTCGTCGATAACGCCTGCAAATACGCCGCCGCCGCTGCTGACCGCCGTATCCACCTCGAAGTTCGCATCGGCTCCAAGGACGTCAAGCTTGCCGTCCGCGACCATGGCCCCGGTGTGGAAACCACCGACCGCTCGAGCATTTTCCGCGCTTTCGTCCGCGGCGGCCGACACGCCGACGGCTCGATCGCTGGTCTGGGTCTCGGGCTCGCCCTCGCCCGGGGCCTCGCCGACCAGTTGGGTGGCGAACTTCTCCTCAACGCCGCCCCCCCCGACTCTGGTGCCGCGTTCACGCTCAGCCTCCCGCTCGTCTCTATGGCAAAGGGTTCGCAAAAAAGTCCGGCACCTCGGTGACGATTCGCGCCGATCCGTCCACGAACACGGTGTTAAAGGCCTGTTTGGCGGCATGCACTCGACCGATCCTGGCACGCACCTGGGTGTCGTCCCGAAAATCAACCACGCTCAAGGTCCGCGTCGGTGGCGGGGCCTCGCCCACAATCGGGGCCGCCGCCGAATCAATCAAAAGTGGCGCATCCGACGGGCGCTCCACCAGGTCCAGCCGAATCGAGACCAGCCCCACATCGAAGTTGTCCGGATCGCCCGCGGACCCCGAATGCCCCGACGTGTTGATCGCGTAGGTTCGTTGCATCTGGCTTCCGTACAGACTCCGCGCCGTCGGACATACCAAGCTCGACCGCTGCGAATACAACTCTCCCCCGGTCGCCCCCGTGATGCCCGCCGACGCCTGAACGACGAGGGCCCAGTTCGGCAACGTCCCATACGGAATCCCCAGCGCAGGACTCTTGCCCTTGTTCTCGTCCGCGTACGCCCGCACCGCGATCCCGTTGTGCCGCAAGTTAGACAGGCACACGGCCGCCCGCCCGGCCTCGCGCGCGGCTCCCAACGACGGCAGCAGGATCGAAATCAAAACCGCGATAATCGCGATCACCACCAGCAGTTCAATGAGCGTGAACCCTTCTTGGTTCCCTCGGATTTCGGCGCTTCTAGGCTTCACGGGTTGTCCAACTCTGTGTCTCGGAGCAACGCTACAACGCCCGCCCGTCCGGCACGATGCTCTTCCCGTCAAAGTGACGGCGTAACTCGATCAATTTGAATTTTCCTCACCCCCGCGCCGGCGTCAACAACCCGTCGGGTTCGCCCAGCAGCCGGATGATCTCCGCCAGCGCCAGGGCCGCCGTCGCCCCGTCCACCACCCGATGGTCGCACGCGAGGCTCAGCGGCAGCACCTGCCCGACTCGGAACGTCCCCTTGTTCACGATCATCCCTTCCCGGGCTCGACCCACCGCCAAGATGCCGACCTCGGGGTAGTTGATGATCGGCGTCGCAAACCGCCCCGCGTGGCTCCCCACGTTACTGATGGTGAACGTCCCGCCCATCAACTGTTCACGCGGGATCGAACGCCCGCGCGCCATGTCCGCCGTCATCGCGATCGCCCGGCTGATCTCGAGCACCCCCAGCCGATCCGCATCTCGAATCACCGGCACCATGAGCCCCGCCTCGGTATCGGTCGCGATCCCCAGATGGACCGACCGGAACTGGATAATTTCCTCAGTCGCATCGTTGCTGTTCGCATTCAGCGATCGGAACCGCGAATCGCCCAATACGCGGCAGACCGCACCCGCCACGAACGGCAGGAACGAGACCTTTTCGCCGCTGGCCCCCGCCAGCTTCCGCCGCAGAGCGTCCAGCGCCGACACGTCCGCCTCGTCCATCACAGTAAAGTGGACGGCCTGATTGACGCTCTCGCGCAAACGGTTCGCGATCGTCCGCCGCACGCCCCGGAACGGGATCCGCGTCACCTCTTCCGCGTTCGGGAGAGCGCGCGGCGTCCGCGGGGGATTCGCTACCGAGGGGGCGGTCGCGGCGCGGCCCGGAGGCGTCCGCGTCGTTGACAGGGTTTCCGTCACGCGGCTGTGCGGTTCCGAACGATCCATCGGCGCTACATCACCGTGACCCCCGAGATTTTGAACGCCGCTGGGTCCATCACTGCGGGCCGCCTGATTCCTCGTCGCATTCCCGGAACCGCTCGCCGCCCGCACGTCCTTCTCCAAGACCCGGCCGCCGATGCCGCTGCCTGTCACGTCGTCGATGTCTACGCCCATTTCCTTCGCGATCCGCCGGACGACCGGTGTCGCCAAGGCCTTGCCACTGGCGTTCCCGCCCGGTGTGTTGGCGAACGAACCGACTACCGAGCCGTTGTCCTCGCGCTCGGAGGCCGGTTCCAGCACCTCCGGTGCCTCGACCCGCGCCACCGGCTTTGCCGCTTTCGATCCGTTCGACGAAGGCACCGGTTGCTTCGCGCCGCCCCCTCCCTCGTAGGTCACGAGCGGATTCCCGGTGTTCACGATCTGGCCCTCGGCCCCGTGCAAAATCGCGATCACGCCGCCGCGGGGGCTCGGAACTTCAACGACCGCCTTGTCAGTTTCCATATCCGCAAGGATGTCGTGCTCCTGAACCGCTTGACCCACCGCGACCCTCCATTTGAGCAGCTCGGCTTCGTGTACGCCCTCGCCCAGGTCGGGCAGCAGAAAGACGTTGGGATTGGCGGGCTGGGCGGTGGCCATAGGGCGAAACTCCGGCGGGTGATGGTTGAGCGGCGCAGCCAGAGGATATCGACCATGCCGCCGTATTGCCAAATGTTGGGCCCGCCCCGTCCGCCCGGCAACAATCGCGGGTGGACCTGAAAGAAATCGCCCTGCTCGAAGAACGCCGACAGGCCCTCGGCCTTTCGGAAATCGCAGAAGAAAGCCGACCCATCCTGGGAGGCACGGCGGGACGGAGTTTCCCCGGTTCGTGGCTCAACAACGCCGTGGGCATCGGGCTCAACGAGTCGTTCCATGAGCCCGAGATCGACCAACTCATCGCCTGGATGAGCGAAAAGGGCCTGCCGACGCGCCTCGAGATCGCGGCTTTCGCCGATGAGGCGTTCCTCAGGGCGATCGAACGCCGCGGCTTCGTCCTCCGTGAGTTCGAGTGGGTTTTCTTCCGCCCGCTCTCCACCCAGGAACCCGCGTGCCCCATCCATACACCACCTTCAGAAATATCCATCGGGAGAATCGATCCCGCGGATGCCGAACGCGTCCGCGAATACGCCACCGTCACGTGCCGGGGGTTCGCGCCGTCCGACAAGGACGTCTCCGAGAGCGACCTCGACGTCTTCAGCCGCTGTGTCCGCCACGCGCGGACTTCTGGCTTTGTGGCGTACGTCGCTGGCCGTATCGTCGGCGCCGGCGCGATCGACGTCTGGCGGAACGTCGGCGCTCTCTTCGCGCTGGCGGTGTTGCCGGAGTGGCGTCGAAAAGGCGTCCAGCAAGCCCTCATCGCGGCCCGTTCAAATCACGCGGCAAACGCTGGTGCCACGGTCGCGACGATCGGAAGCAGGCCCGGCCAGAGCACCGAACGGAACGTTCGGCGCATGGGGTTCCAACTCGGCTACACCAAGGTTGTGATGGTGCGGGACTTCAAGTCCTGATTCCACAGGAACCCCCCGGCCTACGGGGCCGCCGCGGGCCGGACCGGCACCGGGCTTCCGCCCACCAGCAAGATCGCCCGACGGACTTCCATGATTGCGATCAACGCCAGTGCCTGAGTCTCCGGATCCAGCGTTTCATCCCATAGCGCAGCCCGCACACCGCCCATCGCGATTTCGGGTGCCGCCGCGGAGTAAGCGGACCATTCATCCACGGTCAGTTGCCGAATAAAGCGAACCGAACGAAGCAGCCTGACCAATTCCGGCATCCGCTCGGCCTGCGGAGTGGTGCTCGGATCAGCCAGACACGCTCCGAGGAAGGCGACCAGCGGTACCGACGCCCCGGTGGGCAGCGGGCTGCGCGGATCGAGAAACGCGAAGCCCCCCACAAGGTCGGGGCCGTCCTCACCCGCGTCATCCGCCGTCAACTGCATCTTCCAGAGCGAATCACGGAATGTCACGAACGCGCCGGTTCGCGGCAAACGCCCATCGGTGGTGTCGGCCGTCCCCAAGTCACGATCGGCCATGAACAACCAAGGCATCGCTTCGGACATTGACCGTGTGGAAGCCTCTTTGAGCACCGACACAATCGCCGCGTTGGCGCGGGAGCGAAACGGGGCCTCCGCTTCGAGTGCACCGCCCCACTTCGCCGCGCGTGCGAGCCCGAAGGACACCAACCCGCGTCGTTCGGTCGGGACTGCCTTCGCCCATGAGCCGTTCTCATCCACCGATGCCAGCAGCACACCGAATGCGGGTTGAAACGTCGCGTGGGACACCGAATCGCGGGCGCACTCCTCGGCCACACACGCCACCACCGCCGCCGCCGTGGTCGCCGACATCGGAGTTTCGGCACGCATCGCTGCCACCGCAACCTCGCCGCCGAGCTGTTCAAAGTCGATGCGATCGGGCGAATCGACGGGAAGGCTCGCGGCGTACATCCGCATCGCCAAGGCGACGATGGCAGCCGCCTCCGGAGTCGCCTCGGACGCCGCTGCAGGCCCCCGGGAAGCCGCATAGGCCCCGATGACCTTCAATCCTTCGGTCCCATCCGCGGCACGTGCCGACACGAGTTTGCCCCGCAGATTCGCCGCGATCAGGGTACTGAAATCGTTGATCGCTGCGGTCGTGACGTCTCGCTGCGCGACAACCCGACCGGATCGGAACAAGAACTCCGGCCGTGCGGACGGGCTGGCTTGGGCGAGATGTGTAACACGGAAGCGATACAGCCGCACGCCGTGGCTCTCCGCGAGTGCAGCGGGCTGGCTTGCCTGTGACGTCTTGATCGCCAGCATCGGGTCGTTGCTGGCTTCGCTTATCGCCGCACACGCGGCATCCGCGGGCGACGACCCCGAAGTCAGCATCGCCGAAGGAAAGACGCCGGCCAACTGATCGTCAACACGAACCGCGATTCCTTCCAAGCCCGCTTGCACCGCCAGATCCATCTCCGCGTACGTCGCCGGTTCAAACGGAACCAATCCGCCAGCGACTTCCAGCGAAATGCTGAGAGCCTGAGCGTCGGTGACCCGTTGATTTTGCCCGACCGCATCGGGTGAGACGGGCCGACGCCGTTCCACTTCGTCCATCGCCCGCTGAACCGCGAGCGCGAGGACATCCGCTCCCGCAGTCGGGTTCGCGGCTTCGGTCGCGAAGGCTTTACCCCGCCCGACAATCCGGTGTTCGAATCGGAGCGTCACGGCTGCACCACTCAACGAGAGGCCCGTGGTTGGATCGCCCGCCGGCGCTGCGGCGTCCCACTTCCGAATCCGGGCCTGAACGGCTTGATATGCCGCCAGCGCCGCCCCCGGAGACGGTGCGGCGATTCGCTTTACATCGTCCGAGAATCCCTCGGGCCGCACGCTCTCCGGTTGATGGACCAAGCCAATAGTGGGCTGTGCAGTCGCGGCGGCTGTCGCCGCGACGCAGCATGCGATGAGGCTCAATCGCCACGCGCTGCGCAATCGGAGAGCACCTTTGAATATGTAAACGCTTCCGATTGCTCGCGGGGCTACCGGGCCGGGCATCTTCATTCTCCTTGCATTTTGGCACGCGTGTTGTATGCTGAAGGGTACATCTAAAGAAAGAGGCAAAAAATGAGAGCGGTTATGACCATCAACGAGAACCACCGGAAAGTCGCTTTGCTCTGCCTGCTGTCGTTCTTGGCGATGTGCTGAGGTTCTTTGGGGCGAAGAAACACCGAGTCCCGCGGTCGGGCGGCCGCCGCACGCCGGCGGTTGTGCGAGTCCAAGATGTTCGCGGCCACGCGTCCTTAGCCGTGCGACCGATTCATACGTCGGGACGAACCGGTCACCGTCGGGGAAACTCCAAAACCTTCCCCAAATAGATCGTTTCCGGGTGCGGGTCGTCGTTGTACCTCGCGACAGGCCCGAACCCGAGTGATCGATAAAGCCCCACCGCGGCATCAAAATCGGGCTCACTGTCCAACTTCATGAACTGATATCCGGCCAGAGACGCCTCGTCCAAGAGGCGGCTGCACATCCGCCGGCCAAGCCCCAATCCGCGGGCCTCGGGCTGAACATAGAGGCGCTTCATCTCGCAAACCGGCTCCAAATCGCCGGGCATGGCCCCAATCGGTCGAAGCGCCACGCACCCCCGGGGCACATCGTCGACCCAACCGATCAACAGCCTGCCCCCGGGACGGGCGTACTTTCCCGGGAGCGCCAGCACCTCCTCGTCGAACCCCTGGAAACACAACGAAAAAGGCAGCGACGCCGCATACTCGCGGAACAGGGCCGCCGCGATCGCAAGAACTTCGGGCGAGTCGGCTTCGCTGACGACCAACCTAGGCATTGGTCACCATATGCCGCGACGCGGTCGACGCCCCGCTTTCGGCGCACGCCAGCCGCGCGGCCCGAGACTTCGCTTGGCGCTAATCTAAACGGCCCACAGTCGCTCACCGAGGAGATCCCGCCCGATGGCCCGAATCGTCCGTCTTCAAGCCTCCGACCCGGTCAAGATCGATCCGGCCACTTGGCCTCGCGACGCCCAAGGAAATCTGAAACCCATCTTCGTATGCGCGTGCGGGGTCTCCAAGACCTTCCCGCTCTGTGACGGCAGCCACAAGCGGTGCCGCGACGAGATCGCGGGGCAGGATTACACGTATGACCCAACGACCGGCGAACGCTCGCCATCCACCCCTTCCACGAGCAGCGACGCGACAAACTCGATCGGATGAATCGCCGCCACTTGTGCGCCGTCGTGAATCTGGTGCCGGCACGATGTGCCCGGCGCAACCATGACATCGCCCGGCTTCATGGCCCGGGCCGCCGGAAGAAGCCCCAGTTCCCCGATTTTCATGGACAGGTCGTACCGGTCGGCGGTATAGCCGAACGACCCCGCCATTCCGCAGCAACCGGTGTCGAGCGTGCGGAGCGCTGGTCCTGCAATCCGGGCCAAAAGCATCGACGAACTCTCGATTCCCCAGAGCGCTTTCTGATGGCAATGCCCGTGCAACAGGACGCTTCCGCGGATTCGTCCGGCGTCAAACGCGGGCCGCCGCGGATGCGAATCCCAGTTCTTCTCCAGAAAATCATCGACCAGGTGGCAGAGCGAGGCGATCGCCGATCGACGTTCCCCCGAAATCGGCAACTTCAGTTGTTTCCAATCGTCCTTGATTGCCGAGAGGCACGAGGGCTCGAGGAGAAGGACCGCGGACGCTCTGTTTGTCACGATGCCACGTTCCAACCTCTGGAACGTCGCCGTGACTTCCTGGGCCGCGGCTGGCAGGAGTCCCATTGAAATCTTGGCACGCCCGCAGCATCCGACGTCGGCCAAGGCAACCCTGTAGCCGAACGCCCGCAGCACCTTGGCGGCAGCCAGGCCGACGCGGGCCTCATTGAACATCGAAAAGCAGTCGCCGAAGAGCATCACGGTCGGCGCGCCGGCTTCGGATGCTGTCGGGTTCGGAAAGTCGCGGGCGAGCGAACGCGAGAACGTGGGTAGGGAACGCTTCGGGTGAAGGTTGAGCAGGCTCCCGAGCAGGCGACGCACGGGCCGCCAACGGTTCACGCGATTCGCGACCTCGGGCAAGGTCGAGCCGATCCGATTGAGCGCCCGGATCGCTCCCATCAGTCGCGCCGAAAGCGGAGTCCCCTGAGCGCGATATCGCTGGGCCGTGTACTCGGCCTT
>Ga0163144_10008605_pt1 | contig 22065 bp, 23 predicted proteins | sample OliLak19BULKMAT1_FD_123175 | JGI IMG/M metagenome (GOLD analysis project Ga0163144, IMG submission 123175) | Freshwater microbial mat bacterial communities from Lake Vanda, McMurdo Dry Valleys, Antarctica - Oligotrophic Lake LV.19.BULKMAT1 | ecosystem: Environmental > Aquatic > Freshwater >... | reverse complement strand
TACGTTTAAAGATCTGACTTGCGCAATATTAAAAATCGCTTACCATTAAAGTGCATGTCTGCAGAAAGAAGATTGCTCCACAAAATTAGATCAATTAAAAATAGACGAACAAAGTCTCAATTTGATAGTATCGTTAGTGATTGGACACCAGAAATCTGTGAATGTTGACCCGACTTAACAGTCAGGCCGGAAGTGCTACTAAGGCTACTCGGCAAATCTGCCGTAATTACATACGACGAATCTAGTAGTTACCGGAATGATTATCTGTTCATTTTTTGATGATATGGCAACAAGGATAAAAGTAGAACAACCATTCCTATTAGGATTTATCACTGGTGGAGCGAGACAGGTGTATTTTGACGATCAAAGCGTCGATACAACAACGGGAGGTGTACCATGCCATATGCTCATGGCGGGAATTGGGCTAGCTTCACTCCACCTCGAAAAACTCTATCGCCTCTGCAACGCAGAAGCTACCGCATATCAAGAGCAGTTGCTAGCTGAGATGATAACTTAGTTGCAACGACTGCTGGACGTGGTTGTCTAAGTAGGACTATGATGTATGTATCACAAAGTAACGGAGGAGTTAATTATGAACAGCCCAGATGTAGGACCTAACCCATACGTATTTGACATAGAAGAGTTGACGCTCGAAAACGAAAACTTCCGAACCGCAGTGTGGACAGGCAAACAATTCCAGATGACCCTTATGAATATACCGGTCGGCGGGGAAGTCGGACTCGAAGTACACGATGACACCGACCAATTCCTTAGAATCGAACAAGGCACGGCAAAAGTGGTAATGGGACCATCAGCCGACGATCTAAATCAAGAATGGTCAGCCAAAGATGACTGGGCAATGTTCATACCAACAAGTACATGGCATAACATCATCAACACAGGCGATGAACCCCTCAAGATGTACTCAATCTACGCACCTGCGCATCACCCACACGGAACCGTGCACACAACTTTTGCGGACGCACAAGCAGCCGAAGCTGCTGAATCTATCGAATAGCGAAAACAAAGGTTCAAGACGGATGTAGTGCTGACAACAGTTCTCTGTTATAGTAAAATTATGAACAATCTACACGCGCGCAAAGAGGAAATACAAATACAGTACAATAACAACCCTTTTAGCCTTGCTTTCAACGAAATGAGCAAAGCTTTTAAAATTAATCAAAATCCTGCTATAGTCATAATAGTCGGGGCAATCATTCTCGCAGTTGCAAATCAGGTTTTTGGTAACCTTCCCAGCTTTCTAGACAGTATAGGTGAAGACACAAGATCAAATGATATTTCTACAGCTATTACTGTAATTAGCTCAGTTTTTACGCTTTTATTCCTAGTTGTTTCTGTATTCGTTTCAACACTATGGGCAGGTTTTGTAAGTTTAGTGGGGGTTAATAACGCACAGGACGAAAGCGTGAGTGTAAAGGCCAGCCTTAAGACCTCGTTATCAAAATTTTGGACCGTACTCGGCATTAACCTCATTATAGGCCTCGTGACAGTTGCGCTACTTCTACCTGGTGCCGTCATAGCACTCGTCGGTGCGGGGCTACTCGGAACCGACATGGATTCTGCAGCAGTTATTGCATTCATTCTAGCCGGCCTGTTCACTATCTTTGGCATAATATTTGCGGTACGTTATTCACCCGCAAGAAACTTGAGCCTAAACGCAGTATTTGACGAAAATTTATCAGCACTCTCTGCTATGAAAAGATCTGTCGTACTTACCAAAAATAGAGTCATAGAAACATGGGGAATGAGCTTCCCTGGTACCATCGTCCCAATCGTAGGACCGCTTCTAGCAACATGTGGGCTAGGTGCTCACTACCTCCAGCTAAAAGTATACCGAGATAACTCCGCCGCACTTCCTAAGGTGCATATACTATCTTGGCTACCTATTATGTTACTCGTCGCTGGTTTCTTGCTCGTTGGATTAATTGGTGCAATAATTGCGCTAGTAGCAATGTCCAATAGCTAATGTAATGTAACCCTAATCATTAAAAAAGCTCCCATCAAAGGGAGCTTTTTTATGCAAGATTAATTACTATTTCTTTGTGACTTTTCGTTTTGGTGCTGCTTTTTTTGTAGCAGCTTTTTTCTTTGCAGGTGCTTTCTTTACTGGTGCACTTACAGAAGTAACGACAGAAGCTGGCTTTGTAGAACTACTTACTGCAACGGCTACCTTATCACCAGCAAAAAACATTTTGTATAGGTTCATACCGACAACTGCTCCGACAACTGGGCCGAAGAAGTATGCGAGGTATAACTGTACATCCGGTCGGTAACCAAGACCAATTGCAACAGCTGGGTTGATTACGCCAGTGACAAGTTGACGATCAAAGATCACAACTGCTACTGCAGTCGATGCGAGGAATAGTGACATACCTACAACTGCGCCAGCTTGGCCGCCAACAAATTTACGGTAGACAACTGCGGCAAAACCGAGTGCTAGTAATAGACCACCGACCATTTCTGCCCAGAATATCTCCCATGTAAACTCGTTGCCAACTGCTTCGATCGCTCGTTCAGGGCTTAAATATTCAAAGAATTTCCAAGCCAAGACCGCACCAACTGCTTGCATAGCAACATACATAAATGCTTCTAGGAGTTTTACTTTTTTGATACTAAATAACCCAAGTGTAATTGCTGGGTTAAAATGTCCACCGCTCACTGGTCCAAGAACGCTATATAGCGCTGCGAAAGCAGTGGCTGCTGATATTGTTGTAAACAGTGGATTACCGTAGTTCTTGCTAACTGCGATAACGACTGCCGTAAGCGCAAATGTCCCGAGAAGCTCGGCAAACAAACGCGCAAGTTTAGATGTAGACATCTAGAATTACCCTCCTATTACTTGCTACGCATCTCCTCACCAGAGACGTAGAAATTGCTAATGAAATAATCATAGCCTTTATTTGTAATAACTGCAATACTAGTGATCTGTCTTTATGCCCATGGTACGAAGTAGCCGATCGTAGAAGGGTTCTGTCTTGCTTCCCGTACAAGCGCTAGGATCATTGCGCTTATTGTATTCGCCAGCGTCTCGAGTGATATCGTCATATCTGGAATTGAGCGTTTCTTCACTCGCTTTTCCATAGTCGACAAGAAGTACATCTTCCGACCCAATTACTCGACTGGCTATATTTGATACAATTTGTCCATTCAACATATAGGTCAGTTTATTTCCGTCTTGGCCATCAATAAATAATCCATCGTCAGTGATTAAAGTAGTGCGAGAAACACTATAACTGATGTTCTGGAAAAACAATCCCCACGTTGCTGCATCGTTGTGCGCATGGACAACATGTGACACGTTGTCATGCATATGAACAAGCGCCTTCGGGTTAGCTACAGTAATACTGCACGAAGCTACTTCCTCATAGAAACTTGCGTCATCAAATAATTCACGCTGCCCATTCACATATAACGCAAAGTTTGCATGGTAGTGAACGGATTGCTTTTCAACAAGTATGAACCTAAGGCTAAAGGCAAACACAGAGCCCAGTAAAAAGGCAGCTACCCCAAAAGCAACTGTGCGCCGCGTTATATACTGTGACTTTTGTTTTAAGCGAGTAATTAGTTCCACGTACTTAGTATACATGCAGTATGTATGTGCTGTATGCCGTGTGGTATATTTAGCCTATGCTTAATCTACTATTTGCACATGCTGGTGAAGCACACGAATCTTCAAGTGACTCATTTTGGCACTATCTTGGAGTCTGGTATATTGCTGTAATCGTATTTATCATCGGAATTTACATCGTAGGAACCGTTACTTATAACCTATCAAAAAAATCTCTCGGTGCTACTCTTTCAATAATAATGTCAGTACTCCTAGCAGTCGGTTTGTTATCTTACGAAAAGTCTCCTGTTATCAGCGTGCTATCAATTCTCTGTGGATTTATAATAGCTCTTTGCCTGACTTTTTCAGTTCTGATGTTGCCAAAAAAATAGTTGCTTTACGAACATCGCCAAACGATATAGGCTATACATATGGCGTTTGAAGATTTCAAGACTAAAGATTCAATAGTTCTCGTATATACAGGTGAGGGCAAAGGAAAAACATCTGCAGGTATTGGACTGCTGGCTCGAGCGTTGGGACGTGGCTGGAAGGTAGCATTTGTGCAATTTATAAAAACCTGGGAAACAGGTGAGTCGATGTTTATAAAAAAGTTATTGGAAACAAAGACGTTTGACGATCAACTCACCTATTTTACGGGCGGCAGGGGGTTCTACAATGCAGGCGACCTTAGCGCCAAAGATGTGAGCGAAGAAGACCACAAACAGGCCGCACTCGACACCTATAATTTTGCCCTTAATTGCGTTAGCAGTGGGGAATTTGACTTAGTAATTTGTGACGAAATAAACAACTCAGCCCACGACGGGTTACTTAGCAAAAAAGATCTCGTCAAGTTAATCAAATCCAGGTCTAATAAATCAAGCCTCTGCCTTACAGGCCGCAACTTTCCGGATGATCTGGTAAATCTCACCGACATAGCCACAAATATGACAAAAATTCGACACCATTTCGACGACAAATTCCTCGCCAACAAAGGTATCGACTACTAAAACTCCGGGAACATTTCGGGTGCATTAGGATCAAGAATGCGCCTATTCGGATTTCGCCAAACTACCCAAGTTACAGCCTGTAGTTCGTGAGGCAGTATGCCTCCTAGTTGATCGGCGGCTGCTACAAATACACATCGTCCCCATTCATAGTACTCTTTAGTAGGTGCGACGAGTACATCAGTGATGGTACGGTCCCAATACAACATCGACCATGCATGCCTGTCGAGTGTAACGTGTGGAGGAATATTAGCAATGTCATCAGGAAGTTGATGGCCTTCAGGAATTTTTGGCCAATCAGGGAAAGCGATATTCATAAAAAAAGACCGTACCTTACGGTTTTGCCTTTTCGGGTCAAAGAGCTTTATATATGGGTCGTCGCCCTGCATAATTTCTCTTGCTGTCTGTACCCGCTCCAATCTGCTCGTGGTGCTTCCCATTTCGATTAATTCACGAGATAACCTTTTATTCTGAGTCCAAGATACCTGCGGGGAAAGAGCAGCAACTATACCGGCAACATGGTACGCCGACGGCACAAGCGATGAATATTCATCTGCAAGTTCATCGCAAAAAGCATGTGCAGCCCTGTACCACTGCATACCAGTGACCAGATCGGTATCTGGAGAACTACGATAAACTCGTATGACTCGTTCGATGCCGTGCTCAGCACTTGGCAAAATTTTTCTTTCCTGACGATGTAGGCGTTGTCTCTCGAGTGCCTCTGCACTAAAATGCTCGCCAGCGCCAGATGTCCTCCATGCCGGTCGTTTACGAACCATTTAAAACATTCCTCCGGGCTGCTGTACAACATTGGATCGCAATAACCGTTGCAATACCGCCAGTGACATATCAAGCTCGGCACCTATCCCAGCCAAACTAGCACCTTCACCTCGAATAATATCTCGTAGCACCTCCATTGCCTGAATGAATTCTGATGAGCGATCACCTAAGCGAAGTTCGAGCTGGGCTTCAGATGATAGTAACATCATGCACCCCGTGACGGCATCAAGCGCTCCCAAGATTTCACTGTCGGTAGACTCCTTGGATGTTATAACTTGCATAGTATCTACAACTGATTGCCATGTGCGCCTAGAATTGGGTGAATTAGCGATTATTGGCGTACTTAGTAACGAAGAGTCACTTTGCCTATCGGGGTTTTCGACGACAAACTGCAATCGATGCCTATCGGATTCAAGTGCGGATAACAACAACCGTAGTGAGCGTATTGCTTCTGCCTGCATGCGTCGACGCTCTAGTAGAAGAATAGTAACATCATTATCCCTGGGATCTGTAGGGTTGCCCATACCGAACAATACGCCATCACCAACAAGCTCATTTATACGAGAACTAACATAAACACTCATTCTCTCTTTGGCAAGCATCCGTGTAAGTTCTGCGTGCAGATCGCCCTCCCAATCATTCATAAGTCCGCACTCTTCCATATAAGGCCTGAGCTCGTCCACGCGCAGTTGTCTCTTGCGTAACCTTTGCTTCATATCTTCTATTTGATCAGGGCCTAATATGCTATTTAGCATACGAACCGCAAGCGCAGATCCGATTCTCTCAAGGAGTATTGCATTCTCTTGCGTAAGGCTTCCATGCCTTACTCTATCTTTAACCAACTTCGGCAAGGCATCGTAACTCACTGCGTTAGAGACTCTTTCTGCCGTAACACCAAGATAATCAGCAACATCTGTATAGCTACCGAGCTGTCCAGTTCGGCGACCCCAACGAACGGTAGCAGCGATGCTGTCTGCTTCCTGCCAGAGCGGTACGGCTTTGTGTGAGTTTTCCTGATACTGCGTTTGGAGTCCTTCATAAAAGCTCGGATCTATCTGGTGCTGTACGGGTATCCATAAATCCGGTGTTTGTTCGCCCGAAATTTCCTGTGCCAAAACATAGCTCGCAAGTGTACGCCTATGACCAGCTATAATTGCTGCCATTCTATACTCGTGTGCGCCAGGCAGTAAGTTACATCCTGCGTATGTCTGCTCTGTACCCCAGCAAGAGTTTAGATCACGGACATAACGTTTAGCCGCTCCGAGAGTAAACAAACCAACGGTCGGAGGCTGGATGATACTAATCTTATCCCCACTGCGTAGTGATCGTATTAAGTCATGTAGATCGTCTGCTGCACCTTCTCCTCGTGTTTGTCGAAATACATTTACATGCGGTACAGATACCCACGCAGAAGGAATTTGGCCTGTGCGCCACTCAGCAACAAGGGCAGAAGCAGGAATCTGTTCTCGTTCAAAAGCAACATAATCGTAACGCCCTCTTCTAGACACTTGTTTGACCCTCGCTCTTGTATACCTAGTAGTATAAAGCGAATGCCGAGCTATCAAAACATTAGCTTGTTAAAATATATATGTAGAATAATCAACGTTGTGCCGTAACTAAAATTATTTCTTTAAATAGCACTGAAAAAACTACTGTAGCTGCTCTACAAAATGTCGATATTATGGTATAGTTTATTTTATGTGCAACACCATACTGCGGAGACAGTCATATAGTGGCGAATCTCTCAGTAACTTCTTAGAAAGAGCGTTGGCCCCATGCCGCATAGCTAGACCTCCAAAATTGTCTGTCGAAACTCTCCAGCGCCTCACTGGTCACGTAGACTTTACTTGGTTAAACCCAGAAGTGAGCGAATTACTTCTGGAAGCACAGAGCAAAGAACCTGGTCCTGAACCAATTGATAGACTGATTGCCCCGGCATTTCGATCGATCAAAGATTTCCAAGATTGTGGGGCAGTAGTACTACGTGTCTCTGGGCCAGACAACAGCCTATGGCGTCGGGTAGAGAAACCATTAGCCGACGAAGTGACCGAAAGAATACATGTGGAGATCGACGCTTTACACATGGTAATCGTTGACCCAAGAAGCCCTACGCTTTGGAGAGCGGATGACTTCGATTTGATTGATGGTCGTAACCGCGCAGGTACCGGTATGCAAGATCGCATTGCAGAAGTCGCTACGGCGTCGATTAAGTTACTAGAATTTACAAGTAGACCACGCATACCAGAACGTTACATTACCGCAGCTTTACGAAAATTTGTATTGACCGGCAAATAATCTTTAGTATCTTAGCCATAAGCAGTACAATTCCAGTATATGAGTAGACGCAAGCTGGTAATTTTAGTGTTGGTTATACTGTTAGCTTTGGTTCTAGCCATAACATTCACAAAGTCGGGCAAACGATACACCGCGTCACCCGGGTACTACACCGTTTCGAAGGTCGTAGACGGCGACACTATCACTGTGGTCATGTCCGGAACAACCGAAAAAGTCCGTTTGATCGGTGTCGACACGCCAGAAACACACCACCCCAATAAAGGCGTAGAATGTTATGGCCAGATCGCAAGTGACTTCACAAAAAGCGCACTTGAGGGCAAGCGTGTCAGGTTAGAATCTGACGAAACCAACCAAAATAGAGATCGCTACCAGAGGCTTCTACGCTATGTCTATACCGAGGATGGCGAATTATGGAATGCTCGTCTACTCCAAGATGGCTATGCGCATGCACTCACAGCATTCCCATTTACCAAGATGGACGATTTCAAACTGTACGAACAAAACGCCAAAGCCCAAAGCAGAGGACTATGGTCGTCTTGCAACTAATGGCTCGATCACATCCACAAGTTTTTGAGTTTGGTGTAGTTCGGTAAATTTGGATGCTCGCTTTTTTGCTGTCTGACCATAGTGGAGCCTAGTAGATTTATTTCTTACTAGTTTGAGCAGGGCTTTAGCATACGAACTGGTGGTATTTTTGGCGTGTATTCCTGTTTTACCGTCGATAAGTACTTCGTTCACTCCATCGTCACACCACACAATCGGTAACCCCATCAGTGCTGCTTCGTTCACAACAAGCGCCTGCGTATCGGTCAAGGATGGAAAGCAAAATACATCAGCAAGAGCATACATATTCCAGCGATCTTTCATGGCTACGCGCCCCGTAAAGACTACGCTGTCTTGCATCCCCATACGAACTACTTTTTCTTCTAGAACTTTTCTATAACTAAAGTCGCCGACAACTAGAAGTTTCGTCCTAGGCTCATACTCCAGCACAAATGGTAGTGCGTCTATAATCAAGTCAATATTTTTTTCCTTCGCAACACGCCCCAGTGACAAAAGCACTGTATCTGTTTCTTTTAGACCATACTTTCTATTCAGCAGTGATACTTTTTTAGGGTCTACTACTCCAATGTCTACGCCAGTCGGTATTGTATGTACGGGAGATTTTGTGCCCCATGACCGCAAAGTCTTCGCGACTTTGGGCGACACAGATATTACTGTATCGCAACGATTATGTAGATAGGTAAGTGTCTTTTGGATGGAAAATGCCTTCCAAGACATAGTATCGTCGTTTTTGGTGGCTAACTGGTGCGTAATCCGCAGGACATCACGAGCTCTCGATTTAAGTGCAAAAGGCATTGTTGTGTATAACGCCAAAACACCAGGCATTACTGCAGGGTAGCGCTCGACGTATTCGGTTAAGTCTGTAGAGTATTGGGATATGAGTGGCACGCCGTCAGACAGCGCAGCATATGCACCCATAAGTCCGATCTGAGCAGGTGTAAATATAATAACTGCGTCTAGTTTAAGTGCTCGAATTCGCCGTAGTTGCCTCGGCGGGAAAAAAACGCTCGTCAAAAACTCGTCAAAAAATAGACCTTTTAGTGCCGCAAAACGAATCACGTGTTTCTCCGGCAAGCTCCAGTATTTTAGTGACGCTGCAGGCGCCACAACATATACCTCATGCCCAAGTAGCTCGAGATTTTTCTTTATAATGTCGACTACAACAGTAATGCCGTTAGTAGACGGGTGATAAGAGTCAGTAAATAATCCTATACGCACAATTTGTATTGTACCAGTGAAACCCTTTTCAAATGCAAAACCGCACCGTTCCTGGCCCAGGAATGGGCTAGTACTAGGTGCGGTATTGCTACCTCTTTGATCTACCGTCAGATGGGTTCCCAAAGTCTTGGATGATGCTTTAGTCCCCGCTCAAGTCAAAATGCACTATATCATACTTATGCTATATAGTCAAGTATGATACCATAAGCAGTATGAGAAAACAGTCTACCGTTTCTGGTACGAAATCCAAGGCAAAAAACCCCAAAAAGTCAGGCCCAGTACGAAAATTTTATAGAAAGTACCGTACATGGCACCAGGGCCTCAAACGCCCACTACGCTATTCGTACAATATAGCGCTATTTCTTGCGATATTGCTATCAGTTCATACGGTCGTAGAAAGCATGTGGGTTCCCGTCAAGAATCCGTCATACGGAGTGAGCTTTTCATATAAATACGCCAACGAGCTTGGCAACGATTGGCAAGCTAACTTCACAGCACTACTCGACGACCTTCAGATACGCAACTTCCGACTGATGAGCTACTGGGATCTGCACGAGTCAGAAAGAGGCAAGTTTGACTTTACGACACTTGACTGGCAAATGGACGAAGCCGCAAAGCGGGGTGCTAAAGTTTCCCTATCAATGGGCTTACGTCAGCCAAGATGGCCGGAATGCCATGAACCAAGTTGGGCAGAAGCAATGCAGGAAGAATCAACAGAGTGGCGTCAAGCACTCTACGCCTATGTAGAGGTAGTTACACTGCGCTATAAGGATCACCCAGCACTTACGTCTTACCAGCTCGAAAACGAAGCCGTTAACAACTGGTTTGGCACTTGTAGCGGAGCAGCGCCAAGAGATAGATTATTTGAAGAATATGATCTTATTAAAAGGCTAGACCCAAATACTCCGCTTTGGATGAGCCTAAGCGACCAGCACGGCTTCCCGCTACGAGTCCCAAACCCTGATGCCTATGGATTCTCTGTTTACCGCACTGTGTGGAATGACAAAGGACCTATAAATTTCTATCTCACGTACCCTACACCAATTTGGTACCACCGTATTCGCAAACTACTTGTCGAACATGTTCATAATCGAAAGGTATTTATCCACGAGCTCCAGATCGAACCATGGGCCCCGACTGCAACAAAAGATGCAACTGTTGAAGAGCAAGAAAAATCCATGAACACCAGACAGATTCACGAGAATTTCGACTTTGCCCGCAAAATAGGTGCACCCGAGATCTACACATGGGGAGGTGAGTGGTGGTACTGGCGCAAAACGAAGTTCAACGATCCAGGCCCGTGGGAGATTGTCCGTGGCGAACTCGCAAAGTAGCAAACAAATACGAAAAGCTAAGGCTAGCGCAATTAGAACAAATATTGAGCTTGGTGTCAGCTTTTCGATCAAAACCTGCCGAGACTACGGCATTGACTGGCAAGAATGCCTCCGTGGGCTTCTAGAACTCGGCATCAGACGTTTTCGGATCATGAGTTACTGGGATTTACATGAGTCTGTTGAAGACAAAGTCGACTTTTCGCTACTTGATCAACAGCTCGATATTATAGCCAGGTCAGGCGCACGTGCCACACTCTGCGTAGGTATGCGCCAACCACGCTGGCCCGAAACGCATGTTCCTCAGTGGGCACTCGACTTACCCATCGAGCAGCGCATCGAAAAATACTACCTCTACCACCAAGCTGTCATTGACCGCTACAAAAACAGCGCTGCGGTAGAAAGCTGGCAACTCGAAAATGAGTTCTGGAACAGAGGTTTTGGCCAAAACAATACATTTTCGCGCGTACGGCTGAATAAAGAATTCAACATGATTAGAGTATCCGACCAGAAGAGGCCGATCATTATGAACCTTGCGAATACAGTCGGGTACCCTCTCTTTGGCCCAAAACCAGATCTCTACGGCACAACTATGTATTTAATTCAGTACGAAAAGGGTAGATACACAAAAACACAATTTAAGCCGTGGTACTTCCAAATTCGTCGGTTCTTGGTAAGGGCAATTAGTTTCAGAAGTCTTATCATACACGAGCTACAAGCAGAACCGTGGGGCCCAAAAGCGAACTGGGAAATGTCTGATTCAGAGCAGGCCATGTCTATGGATAAAGAACAGATAAAAATGTGTATAGCCTTTGCTAAAAAATCTGGGATGAATTACATGGACCTCTGGGGTGGGGAATGGTGGTACTGGCGCAAAACGAAAGTGCAAGATATTGCTTTGTGGTCAGTAGTCAACAGCGAAGTTACCGATTCAAAACACTTCTCGTAAATTTATATTGCACTTACCTTGGGTGGATAGAGAATAGCTACACAGAAAGTGGCAATTGGAAACGACCGCTGAAAGAAGTACAATAGGTAACATTATGGCCCAAAAAAAGAAGAAAAAACCTGCAGGATCGATCAGCAACCAAAAAGCTCGGTTTGACTACGATATCGAAAAAACACTTGTTGCGGGTATATCTCTGACGGGTCCAGAAACTAAATCACTTCGAATGGGGCACGGAATCTTACGTGGCGCCTATGTGCAGATCAAAGACGACGGAGCATGGCTTATCAATATGCAGGTCAACCCACTCCTTACGAACTTTGCCTATCTGCCCGAAGAATTGCGGACCAGGTCTCGCAGATTACTACTAAAGGCAAGGGAGCTCGAAGATCTAAGAGAAGCAAAAAAAGCCGGTAGGCAAGTAGTCCCCCTGAAACTGCTAACCAAAACTAGATTTATCAAAGTTGAAATCGGCGTAGGCCGTGGCAAGAAAAACTATGACAAACGTCAGGCTTTGAAAAAGCGTGACGTAGACCGCGACATTAAACGCGAACTAAAGTCTCGTTAAGTGGATATATTAATTAGAAAGCTCCGCTAACTCAGTGTATGCTACTAATAAAGGGGGGAAGTATGGATCAATTCAAAAAATGGCACAAAGATAACTCCGATGTGATGGCATGGGGTTTATTTGCACTCACAACTATCACATCAGTTTGGGCATGGTCAAAACTAGGTACCGACGTTACATCTATCTATCGACTTTTCCCGCTACTTGGTTTACTTGCTTTTGGGACAATGTGGAGTCACTACGTTGTATGGGCACTCCGCGTTTGGACCGGGGCAGAAGCATTCAAAATAGATGCGTATAGCAAAATAACGCATTGGATTGTTCTTGTCTCTATTCTGCTACACCCCGCGCTAATCATCTACAAGCTAAATGCCGATGGCTTTGGCGTTCCCCCAGAAAGTTATAAAGCCTATGTGGGCGAGGCGCTCGTTGGATTTGTCTTTTTGGGTATGGTAAGTCTTTTTGCATTTTTAGCATTTGAATTCAAGAAATGGCTACAGTCTAAGCCAAATGTCTGGAAAGCTGTGCTGATAGCCAATCATCTTGCGATGCTCGGTATCGTGCTGCACGCCTTTAAGCTTGGCAGCTCAGTAAAGCAAGCACCGCTTAAGTACATCTGGCCTATCTATGGTCTTAGTCTACTTGCTATCTATGCTTACTTGGCTAGCAAGAAAAAACTCGTCTAGCATAATATTTTCGTTATACTAGCTAACATGAAACTTTATTCATGGAATGTGAATGGGATTCGGGCCGTCTGGAACAAAGGTCTATTCCAACAGTTTATAGCAGAGCATGATCCAGATATTTTGTGCCTTCAAGAAACTAAAGCTCAACCACACCAATCTCCAGTTGATCTACCCCAGTACAACGAGTATTGGAATAGTGCCGAAAAGGCAGGATATTCTGGTACAGCTATCTTTTCAAAAACCCAGCCAATTGAAGTGAGAAATGGTTTTTCGAGTGCTATCATGGCCAAATTCATGTTCCAGGATAAGTTTGGCGATCCAAGCAAGGAAGGCAGAGTAATTAGTGCCCGATTCCCCGATTTCTGGGTTGTGACCGTTTATACACCAAACAGCAAAGACAAGCTAGAGAGAATTCCGCTTCGGCACAAAGTCTGGGATCCTGCTTTCTTGATGCATATGCAAGAACTAGAAAAAGAAGCACCTGTACTGTACTCTGGAGATTTTAATGTTGCCTATGCGGACATCGACCTTGCTAGACCAAAAGAAAACATTGGCAAACACGGATTTACTAATGAAGAGCGAGAAGGTTTTGGAAAAATGTTGACTGCAGGTTACGTTGATACGCTCAGAAGTTTTTTTCCTGATAAGCCAGAACTCTACACCTGGTGGACCAACTGGGGTGGGGCACGGGAAAGAAATGTCGGTTGGCGTATAGACTATTGGATGTCTAGCCCTAAGCTGGCTAGTAAAATTACCGCAGCAGACATTCACCCAGAGGTAATGGGCTCCGACCACTGCCCAGTATCAATAGAAGTTATAATCTAAAAATAAGAAGTGGGGACTAGTAATTCTGGCTTCTATCTCCAAAATTCTATATTCTAATGTAATGGACTATTGGCACAAACAAACTGTCGATCAACCCCTATACCCTGATTTAACCTGGGACAAGCCAGTTCGTAGAGACCTCGCTGGAAAATTACTGGTGATAGGCGGCAACCTGCACGGCTTTGCAGCACCTGCAAAGGCCTATGAGACGGCCCAGGCGGCAGGGATAGGTTATACTCGTATACTGCTCCCTGAATCACTAAAGCGCACACTGAATGCCTTCTGGACCGACGCTGTATTCTGCCCATCGACTCCAAGCGGTAGTTTTGCCCGTGACAGCAAGGAATTAGTGCTCAATAATGCGCTTTGGGCAGATGGGCTACTCTTGCCAGGTGATCTAGGACGTAATAGCGAAACTGCGGTAATGCTAGATGGGATCATCGCATCAGTTAAATTACCGCTCTTTATCACCAAAGATGCACTCGACTACTACATGGAGCGCCCATCAACACTTCTGGCCCGGGAAAACACGATCATCGTACCGAGTTTCTCGCAGTTACAAAAAATGCTCACCCACAGCAAATTCCACGTACCTCTCACATTTACGATGCCTTTAAACAAATTAGTCGAGGCGCTTCATGAGCTAACAATCAACAAATCACTTGGATTCATCACAAAATTTGAGGAAACCTATGTTGTAGCGTATGGAGGGCAAGTATCAACTACTCCATCTATGGACGACAAAGACATCTGGAGGCTTGACGCTGCAACCGAAACTGCTGTATCGGTGATCCAAAATCAAAGCAAAGTGTTTGAAGCCATGACACATTCCATCGCGCTCTAGCTTGTACTACGGTGAAAGAGCGAATAATATATGATCCATGCACCAAACAAAAAACCCCACTCATGGTTATGGGCTATCTGAAGTGCTCCGTCGTGGTGCTCCGTTAGAAGTAGCCGCTGAACAGTGGCCGAAACACTTCAAAGATGGTCCAGTGGGGGATTTTCTGCGTAGCTATAATAACTGGCTCAATACCTTTACCGATCATCCGGCGATAGCTACTGCTTATGGAAAGTTGTTCGTTAAAAGTGAATCAGTTTTTCTAGATCCTGACCTTGTAGGTGAAATTGGTAAAATGAGCGGGCCTAATATCATGGCTGGAATGATAAGTGGAGATACCGAGCTAGGACTTATGGAGCTGGTTAAGTCTTGGGAGTCACCGAAGCCCGAAAGATATATGCTACATAGTAGCGCCGAGGTACGATTTAAGCGCGAAGGTAGACGAATAGGTAAGATTAACCGCGACCTACTCGAAGCTACAGAGAAACAGTTTCTTGAGGCAGCATCTGCAACTAGACGAACAATTGGGAGCTATGATTCTAGCGTCACAAGTGAGGGAGTACGTCTTGCGATGCAGTTTGCTGCACATGATACGTTGGGCGAGTTGCTCGCTCACAAAACTGAAGCACCTAAAAGGGGTATCAAGAACATAGGCGCAAAAGTTGCTCGTCTAGCAACCGATAGTTGTCTAGCAAGCTGGCACCTGCAAGATAGTAATGACCCGTCAGTTCGCTCAGATATTTCAGGCTCACTTCTAGAGGCGGAATCGTTGATAATACTTTGGGTAGCTGCTCAACAAGGCATGCTTAAGTGGGCATGGCCTATAGCTGCAAGTCAGCGTCTTGACTATGCGTATTTTAAAAACAGCAATGATAGTCCAAAGGCAGATTTACTCTGCATGTTTCCAAGTCGTAATTTGGCCATACCTATACAGATTCATTCTAGAGATGAGCCAGTTCTAGGAGAAGCAATATCTACAGTAGTAATTCACAAAAAAGACTTATATAGCCCGTCATTGGGACCTGGTTATAAAATAGGCGCGATAGCGCTAGGAGTTCTGGGAGAAGAGGGTGGGGCATCCGAGGAGTATATTTTTAGACGGGCGCAGTTCGTAGCCTCCAAAGTTAACCAGCTATGCAAAATAATTACTGAATAAAACGTGCTATATTAGTACGGTAAATCAGTGTTAGTACAGATGACGCCGCCCTGGTGGAATTGGTAGACACGCCGGACTCAAAATCCTGTGAGAGCAATCTCGTGACGGTTCAAGTCCGTCGGGCGGCACCATCTTTGCTAAACAAATGGTACTTATTGCTATAATTAATTTAGCATGAGCATGAGCACAAGTGGGCAAGCAATTTTTGGTGGCACTCCAGATGAAAATCTGGCTGCTAACCTTGTGCGTACAAAATTACAGTCTATTTACCAAGACGAACCGTCGGTAATAGAAGAAGAAAAAGAGATCGCTACTACAGGAACTCACAGCCAACATCAGGTATTCATGGAAAATTTGATGAAAAGCAACAAGAGCCTCGTTGAGATACAAACCTCATGGCATGCATACTACCAAGGTTTAAACGACTCAGAAAAACATGAAGTCTGGCAAGAATTCTATGAAGAACACTCCAAAGGACCAGTGAAAGCAGAAGTTGCAGATGTCTCTACCGCAAAAAGTGGCACCAGCTTGCCTGAAGGAAAGAAGATGGCTCCGGACCATGGCCAAAGCATGTCAGACCTGCACAAGAAACTACTCAACACTGTCAACGCCAACGGTAAACTCAAAGCCAAACACCATGTAAAATCCGTTGCATTTTCGCTCGCTTTTGCAAGTTTGATTACAGGAATACTATTCTTCATTACAAATAACGAACGCTTTATTACTCCGTTTATCCAGCCCACAAAAAGCGTGGCAGCAGCACCGCTCATTACTGACGGCTCGAAAGTTGGTCCTGAAACCAAGATAATTATCCCCAAACTTAACTTAGAAGCTCCCATAATTACGAGTGTAAGTGACAATGCTGAAAAAGTCCTGCAGGAAGCACTTGAGCAAGGAGTGGTCCAATATCCTGGAACGCCAAGCCCAGGAGAGCTTGGAAATACAGTTGCATTTGGTCATTCATCGAGCAACTTGTTCAACAGAGGCGCTCATAAATTTGTTTTCGTGCGTCTCCACCAACTAGAAGTCGGCGACACCTATGCCATCAATTATAACGGTGTTCAGTACGTCTATCGCGTGATCATCCGCGAAGTCGTAAAACCGACCCAAGTCGATGTATTGTATCGCCAGCCAGAAGGAAAGCCGGCAGTATCAACGCTCATCACTTGCGACCCCCCAGGCACTGCCAATTATCGTCTCGTTATAGTAGGCGAACAGATCAGCCCAAGCCCGACTGCCAATATCGCCACAACAATCGAAAAGCCAGCCGAGTCAGAACTTGCAAAAGAGATTCCTTCAAACGCGCCGTCACTACTTAGCCGATTATTTGGCCTGTAAACTTCTACTGATTTGCCGACTCAATATCAATCACATGCGTAGAGAATGCACTACCAACGCTCGTATAAAATAGTGCCTTATTGACATCACCATTTACATACGGCTTGCCAAATGTGGGGGTCGCAATCTCGTGAACATTATTGCCCGTAAAATCAAATATGCTGAGCTTCTTGTCCGATCCGATGGTATATAAGCGGACATCATCAAACCAACCGATCTCAGCAGGGCGGGCGGCGGGGAGCTCGTAACGATAGAGTTCCTTTTGCTCGATATCATAGACCTGAGCATTCACTCCATCCGAACCCATCACAAATCTGTTACTTCGAGAAATATCTGCAATTTTACTTTGCGAAGGCATAGTAAAGAAAGGAGCTACACGACCAGACACTGAGCTGGTCACTGTATTTTCAAAATTCTTATAAATAAGTGTTTTATCGAAACCTTCGCCAGATAAAAGAATGTAATCATTACGATTAAAACCAAACGATTTTGCAATCACTGGCTTTGTCGGGTCTTTCATAGGAGTAATCGTAAAAGTTCTTTGGTCACTATAGTACCGAACAAGTGTCTCATCTCCCGACTTTGTGGTGTAAAGTGCTCGTTCCTTGCCAAGCGGGAAGAACTGAGTAGTTAAATCGGTAAATAGCGGTTGTGCTGCAATTGATTTATCCTTGAGGTTACCTATTAGGATAGTACCACTCGCTTGCCGAATATAAACTCTGTCACGCTTTGCGTCCCAGAAGCCAGAAGTATCATCCGCGCCCAGGCTGTATATCGTCGTTACATTTATTACTTCTTCGGGCTTTAGGCGGTGCATCACAACATATTGAGTACTTGGGGTTTCGGCCAGTTTAACGGCAATCATAAAATGCTCATTATCGCCAGCCCACTCGACAAATTTAAGAGACAAAACAGGCTTATCACCTACAGCACCTGTTGGTATCAGTAACGTCACGAGCGGATCAAGAGGATTGTTGAGATCCGTTATTTCAATTGTAGATGGCGACTCGGGGACATAGCTTGCAATCCAGCGCTTATCTCGGCTCTGAAGACCCGTCGGTGGAGAAGTTATCGCCCGCGATATGAGTAGTTTTGGCACAGCCGGTAGTAGCCTTGGGTACGTAAGGAACTCCACTGTGCCACCCACCAGAGACACCGTACCATTCCAGTCACGAAAACCATTCTTTTTCAACTGAATCGAGTACTCGGCCTCGGGTACCGTTAATTTTGAGTTAGTTCTGTCAGATTCTCTTCTGCCGTTCATATAAATATCTGCGCCGTCTGGACGACTGTCAATAAATAACAATCCATTTTGGACTACATCTCCTCGTGTGGAAAATATTTCGAAACCTAGTGCAGTCGATATAAGGACGTATGTTGCTAGTACTACCAAAACTGAAAGCAAAGCATACCCAAAGTAAAGACTTTGAGCTTTTTTCTTCTTTTGTTTAGTCGTTAGGAATTCCATGGGATAGTTGTTTTTAGTTGTTTTTGTTTTTAACCCACTGGTTCAAAGTATAGCAGGTAACGGCCCTTCTTGCATACCTCTAAAAAACAAGCTACAATGGCACTGATAATAAAAAATAAAATCCTTACGCTAGGGCAATTCTAATTCCAAGGGTAGCAGTAAATCGATGGGGCAATCAGTAATAGAAATCAATGGCACAAAGTACGACGCTACAACTGGCGAGGTAGTTCTCATTGAGCCGACTGTCCGCACACTACTCATTAATCAACGTGGCAACATTGACGGCATCGTATCAAAGGACGCAAAAGCATCCTTACCAACTCCCGTACACAAACCAGTCATAGTCGCACCGAGAACAAAGGAAGAACTCTCAAAGCAGCGCCGTGTTCACGACATCAGTATGGTTCAGGCAGGAAGAAGTAAAAAATCTAAAACTTTGATGCGAAGCGTCGTCAAAAAGCCCGATAATGCGCACCCAAAAAACCATCCAATATCATACACTTCGAGCCCTATAGCACGTTCGGGTAGCTATACGTCATCAGCAACGAGCGATATTCGGCTCAATAAAGCGCTCACTACGCCCACGAACAGCCAAGTGAGCCGCTTTCGGCATAGCCAAGGTGCTGACCCTAAAATACAACCAACGATAGTTAGCCATATGCCAGTTCGTGCGCCAGCAACTGCGCCGCTTCACCACAGCGTCGTGCCGACTGTGTTAATTACTAAGGCTACATCTTCAGCTGCTGCAAAATTTGTTGATACTCAACTGTCAAAGGTAGCCAATACAGAACCCGATACACCATTTAAGAAAAAACCCCTCCGAAAAAGGTTTTCTTCAAAACTAAGAAGCAACAAACTAAAATCTATCGGTGTAAGTACAGTAGCAGTACTGCTAATTGGTGGATTCATAACTTACCAAAACTTGCCTACAATTACTCTAGCCATCGCCAACAAAGACGCAGGTATAAGCGCCAAGATTCCTAAAGGAATACCTAGTAATTTTGCCATCAGTCCAAAAATTGATCGCTCACCAGGACAAGTTGTTCTTAGCTTTAACTCAAGAGTTGACGACAGAAGCTTCACTCTGACACAAGTAAAGGCAGATACAACCATACAAAGCCTCAAAGATGTCATCGCCAGAGTTAGCGATAACCAGTTTCAGACATACGAAGCCGGTGGAATTACGCTGTTCCTCAGTAACGACAACCGCGCGGACTGGATGGACGGCGGAATGCGCTACAACATCACTGGCAAGACTGGCTTTTCGCCTGACCAAATTGCCCAAATTGCCAGCTCGCTATAAATATATACACAACTGGCGTACGGGCGTAAGCTACTAGCGCTGACAGATGAATATATATATACTTGCAAGCATCTATGAACAATAACAAAAAAGTTGTCACACGTTTTGCTCCTAGCCCAACTGGGATGCTTCATATCGGAGGACTTCGAACAACTCTATTTAGTTGGTTGTGGGCAAGGAAGCACGACGGAGAATTTATTATTAGGCTGGAGGATACCGATCGAGCCCGACTTGTCGAAGGTGCGACCGAACAAATCCTGAGCAGTATTGAAGCTCTCGGTATGGACTGGGACTACGGTCCAAACAAGCCAGGTCCATTTGGTTCTTGTACACAATCACATCGACTCATGACTTACCAGGAGAGAATCGAAGAACTACTCGTCAAAGGTATCGCTTATCGTGACTATAATACATCCGAAGCTATCGAAGCTTTACGGTCTGCTGCAATCGCAGAAAAACGACCATTTTTATACAGAAAAGCTATGGCCAACCTTGACGGTGACATAACTACACCGCATGTCATACGAATCGAAATACCAGAAAATAAACAATTCATTTGGGAAGATGCTGTTAAGGGACTCCAGACTTGGAGTTCAAAAGACGTCGATGACTTTGTTGCAATTAAAGGCGATGGTTTCCCGACATATCATTTTGCAAACGTATGTGATGACAAAGCAATGGGAGTAAGCCATGTAATACGAGCAGATGAATGGCTGGCAAGCACGCCGAAGCATCTTTGGCTCTGGGAGGCCTTTGGCTGGGAGACACCCATATATGCACATGTTCCACCGGTTATGGCACCAGGAGGCAAGAAGAAGCTTAGCAAACGCGACGGGGCAAAGGATGTCTCCGAATACATCCTAGACGGCTATACACCCGAAGCACTGATGAACTTTTTGGCGCTTATCGGCTGGAACGACGGTACAGAAAAGGAATTTTATTCAAAAGAAGAGCTAACTTCTGCGTTTGATCTTTCTCGTGTGCAAAAATCAGGCGCACAATTCGATCCAGTAAAACTAGAATGGATGAACGGCGTACATATACGAGCAATGTCAATTGACGAGTTATACAGCCGTTCAAACGAATGGTGGCATCCTGCTGCAACAAACTATCCACCAGAGTATAAAAAAGAAGTACTACGACTAAACCGCGAACGACTAAAGAAATTTAGTGAGCTAAGTGTGCTTACTTGGTATTTCTTCAAAGACCCTTCAGGCACTGACGAACTAAAGAGCCTCATGCTCAGCGAGAGCGGGCTGGAAGAAACTGTTGCGGCTGGATTTATCAGTAAAATCATTGAGCTCGCCACTGACAATGATTTCTCAGAAACATCGCTACATGATCAAATATATGGTCTTTGCGAACCGCTCAATACCAAACCGGCAGTATTGTTTAAACTAATACGTATAAGTCTGGTCGGTGGCAAGAATGCTCCAGGACTTTTCGAGACAATGCATGCTCTTGGTAAAGAAACAACTATAAGACGCCTCAACTCCGCGGCAACTTTGCTTGCAAAATAATATTCAAAACAAACAGCACTTTGCGCTATGCTACTTACCCTAGTATAATACCGCTTATGAATATGGACTTTAAGGGTACAAGTAAACCAACTCCAAAAAACGAACCCGTGGCCACCAAGAATTTGCCTGGTTTTCGTGGTTCATCTGAGTTACCCGCAGGATCAGTCGCAGATAAAGACCCAGCTAGTAGCGAAGACGAGCTTGCCTCGGCGTTTACTGCCGAGGATAAAGACCCCACCGACCTCACATTAGATAGAGTAAAACCGATGTCTGCAAGCGAACAGCCAATCAAGCCACAAAATAAAGCCAAAAACAAGAAGAAGCAATTGATCATCCTTTTGATACTATTGGGAGTAGTTATAGCCGCCGCCACAGGCTGGGTTGTAAGCCAGAAGTTACTTGATAAAAAGGAGAGAGCAGGTGAAGTAGAGACGTCTCAAGCAGTTGTTAAAACAGACCAGAAACCGAAGACCGCTCCGGCCCCAATTACCGGACGTGAAGTGTCCCCAGAGATCGCCTCTCGCAGCGTTACCGCAGTAATGATCGAAAACAGTGTCGATGCACGCCCTCAATCAGGTCTCTTTGAAGCAGACATGATCTTCGAAGCAGTGGCCGAAGGCGGTATTTCTAGACTTTTGGCGTTGTTCCAGGAAG
>Ga0163144_10008604_pt1 | contig 22069 bp, 18 predicted proteins | sample OliLak19BULKMAT1_FD_123175 | JGI IMG/M metagenome (GOLD analysis project Ga0163144, IMG submission 123175) | Freshwater microbial mat bacterial communities from Lake Vanda, McMurdo Dry Valleys, Antarctica - Oligotrophic Lake LV.19.BULKMAT1 | ecosystem: Environmental > Aquatic > Freshwater >... | reverse complement strand
CAAGAGGCAGTAGCAATCTTATGCACCCCAATATTGCAGGCCTTTTCCCCTCAGGAGAGGGTGCCGGATACGCAGGGGGCATACTTTCTGCAGCTATGGATGGTGAGCGCTGCGCTGAGGCCGTTCTAAAATATGTAACAATTTAGTAACTTTAAGGCCAAATTAACTGATCTTAAAAAATAAATATGGTAGCCCCACATGATTACAGACGAGAATCTGTAACCCAATCTAATAGGTCTAGACTATTTAATACATTTATAAACAGCACGGTATTATATGTATTGGCTTATATCATAGTTATTACCATACACCAAGTAATAACGAGTCTAGTTGCCCTATCCTTAGATATAAATTCTATAATTTATTACAACAAAGTAGACTTTCGTATATCTGCCGATGAATGGAGCAGAGAGCGCGTGTACTACACTTTTGGGGCTGCGCCCATCATTTGCTTAGGCCTTGCAGTAATTTTTTATCGCATTTACAGGCTTTTAAAAAAGAAGTTAAGCAATGCAAAACTCTTATTTTTCTGGATGTACTTGCATGCCTGCAATATGTTTTTTGGTGCTTATGTATCAGGAGTTATTACCTCCTCTGGTTTTCACTGGGTTACAAATTACATACCCGTAAATAAAAAGGTAGAGTACGTAATCTCCTTCTTTTGCGTGCTCACCATGTTTATTATTGGGTATTTCTCTACAAAAGGGTTTATCCAGATGTCTCCGGCTAAAACTTTAATAGAGCGCTTTAGCCGCCGTAATTTTATTTTGGCAGTTTGTGTGGCCCCTTGGATTGTTGGCAGTGCACTGATAATCGTCTTTAAAATACCCAACATTTTGCCATCAGAAATGCTCTTTTTACTTATGATGTTTACTGTAGTGGTGCCTGTACTACTGGTACAGCGCAACTTTATGGAAGTAAACCTTGTACGCCGCACAAAGAATTATGGCCCAGATCTCATATTTATTACCGCTGGCATTATAGCAGTTTTGCTTTACCGCTCGCTCTTTGAGTTTGGCCTAGAGTTTGCCAATCACGCCACCACCTGAGCCCCTTTTTAGGCGTATCTTTAAGGGTCAGATTGTATCAGTATATTCATGGAAGATCAATATTCAGCCGACAGTATCCAAGTACTGGAAGGCTTAGAAGCAGTACGTAAACGCCCAGCAATGTATATCGGTGATATTGGCCCAAAGGGCCTCCATCACTTAGTTTGGGAGGTAGTAGACAACTCTATAGATGAAGCGCTAGCGGGGCATTGTAAAGTAATTACAGTAAGCCTGCGTCCTGATTTTTCTGTACAGGTACAAGATGATGGCCGGGGCATACCAACGGGCATGCACAGTAGCGGCAAATCTGCCTTAGAGGTAGTAATGACAGTGCTGCACGCTGGTGGCAAATTTGACAAAGACACCTACAAAGTATCTGGTGGGCTACATGGCGTGGGGGTATCGTGTGTAAATGCACTATCTACCAAGTGTTTAGTAACAGTAGAGCGTGAGGGTAAAGTTTTTGAGCAAGAATACGGCATTGGTATACCCAAGTATGCTGTACGGCAAACAGGCGTTACAACTAATAGAGGCACCCGTGTAGAGTTTTGGCCAGATGATAGCATCTTTTCTACCGTAGAATTTAAATTTGATACCGTAGCTGGCCGCTTGCGTGAGCTCTCATACCTTAACAAGGGTATAACCATTAACCTGATAGACGAGCGTGAGCTAGTAGATGGCGCGTTTTTAAGCCAAGTATTTTACAGCGAGGGGGGCATACGGGAGTTTGTAGAATACCTAGACCAAACCCGTGATAGGCTAATCCCAGAGGCCATTTACATGGATGGTGAAAGCAATGGTGTGCCTGTAGAGATCGCCATTATTTACAATACCGGCTATACAGAAAACCTTTTCTCGTATGTAAATAATATTAATACCATAGAAGGGGGCACGCACGTGGGTGGTTTCCGCAGGGCACTTACACGTACCCTAAAAGCTTATGCCGATAAAAGCGGCATGCTAGAAAAGCTTAAACTAGAAATTAACGGAGATGACTTCCGAGAAGGGCTAACGGCAGTAATATCTGTAAAAGTGCAAGAGCCTCTTTTTGAGGGCCAAACCAAAACCAAATTGGGCAACTCTGAGGTGAGCAGTGCCGTAGATCTTGCCACCGGTAAGGCTTTAACAGACTATCTAGAAGAACACCCTAAAGAGGCCAAGACAATTGTAAACAAAGTCATACTGGCTGCGCAAGCACGCTTAGCGGCTAAAAAAGCCCGCGAAATGGTGCAACGCAAAAACGTGCTCACCGGCGGCGGCTTGCCAGGCAAACTAGCAGACTGTGCCGATAGCGACCCCAACAACTGCGAACTATACCTTGTGGAAGGAGACTCTGCCGGTGGCTCTGCCAAACAAGGCAGAAACCGCCAGTTTCAGGCAATTTTACCCCTAAAAGGTAAAATACTAAACGTAGAAAAAGCCCAAGAGTATAAAATCTACGACAACGAAGAAATACGTAACATGATGATGGCCATGGGCGTTACCATGGGCCGCGTAGATGATAATAAGGCCCTAAACCTTGATAAGCTGCGGTATAAGAAAATTATAATCATGACCGATGCCGATATAGACGGCAGCCACATACGAACCCTGATTTTGACGCTATACTTCCGCTACATGCGCGAGATTATAGAAAACGGCTACTTATACATAGCCCAGCCACCACTATACCTTGTAAAAAAAGGCAAGGAAGAGCGCTATTGTTGGAACGAAGCAGAACGTGAAGCAGCGGTGCGTGAAATAGCCAAGGAGGGCCGTGAAGATTCTGTATCAATACAGCGCTATAAAGGCCTAGGAGAGATGAACCCAGAGCAACTCTGGGAAACTACCATGAACCCAGAATTCCGCAAACTAAAAATTGTGTCTATAGAAAGCGCTGCCGAAGCAGACCACCTGTTTTCTATCTTAATGGGCGATGAAGTGGCCCCACGCCGCGAGTTTATTGAGCGCAATGCCAAATATGCCCGCATAGATGTTTAAGAAGTAATACCTCTTAAAACCAAAAGCCCAAGCTATTTGCTTGGGCTTTTTTTGTATCCCACACGTGCGCTTACAGAAGTAAGTTTAGCAAAAAGAAGGGAAAGAAATTGTATTGCGGTGTGGCCTATGTTAGCATAAAAGAAACACTATGCGCAAGCTTCATGAAATACAGAACCAAGTAGATACAGATTTAGAATCTGTAGAGCTTGTAATACGGGCTTGCCTAAAACAAGCCGAGCAGATTTATACAGACAAAACCCGGCCGTATAATTCTACAAAACTGCAAGTTGCCACAACGTGTGTGCAGTCTTTACAACAATTTAGAAAAACACGCTCTATGCTGCTGGCCAGGCGCCATTTGTTTGATACTATTTCACTAAACTAGCTTTTGCAATATGCTCGGCCATTTTTCTGCCAGAGTACGCCGCTCCGTTTAAAGAAGGGTAAGCAAAAGCATCGCCGCCCTGCAATACATTGCCTGCTTGGGCAAAACCTGTGGCAGGGCTAGAGGCTGTGGTACTAGGTAAAGACATGGGCACCTTATATCGGGCTAAGTAATGCCACTGGGCAGCCTGAGAGTACTTTGCAAGCCAAGGGGTAACTTCTGCAAGGGCATTGTGAGAGGCCTTTTCATCACCAAGGCTTCTTGCCTGTGGAGAAAGCGTTATAGACATAAGCACGCTACCTACAGGTGCGTACGCAGGCTGGATGGCCGACGGCACCGCTGCACTTAATACATATCCTGGGCCAGTTTGTACAAATAGCCTAGCCGGGAAAGCGCTTACATCTGCAGCTGAAGCCGTAAAATATAAAATTTCTGTACCAAAGTAATGCTCCTGCCCAGCAGCAGGTCTGGTATCTACCACCCAAGCAAACTCTTGTGCCAGCGTATAGCTATCTACTTCAGTATGCAAATGAATATGAGCTTGCGGTAAAGTAGCTGCAATTTGTGCAGGAATAGCCTCCATACCTGCTGCAGGCAAACAAGCTCTATAAAAGGTAAAGGATTTAAACAGATTTAGAAAAAAAGAAGAATCGGGAGATAGAGTGCGGTCTAAAAATATATCGCCAAAAAAAGGGACGAACAACCTAGTAATAATCGTGGCTGAAAACCCCCTGTTTTTTAAGTACTGCATAGTAGAAACCCCCGAAACATGCGTTGGCTTTGCTGACAAAGAATCTATAAATACGGCGCCAAGCAAGGCTTTATCTTTTAAAGTGGCCCAAGGTTCTAACAGAGCAGAAAGTCCTTCTAGCGGGTGTAAAAGCGGGTTTATAAAGCTGAGCATCTTGCCGTTACATGCTAAAAATGCAGCACTATCAAAATAGCCTAGCTCTAAGGCCTTATAGTCTAGCAATGTATCAAACTCTTTGTAAGCTTCTAAAAAAACCTGTAAGCCTACATCAAGCGTAAACCCATTAAGCTTCTCTGTGCGCACACGGCCACCCACTCTGTCTTGAGCTTCAAAAATATCAAAAGAAATTCCCGCCCGCTGCAGATGTACAGCACAAACAAGCCCGGTAATGCCCGCACCAATTATGGCTACCTGATTAGTTTGCATGGCCAGTAAATGTAAAGAGCAGCCCAAAAACTCAGACTGCTCTTGTGCCGAAGATGGGACTCGAACCCACACACAATTGCTCGTACACGCCCCTGAAACGTGCGCGTCTACCAATTCCGCCACTTCGGCAACGGGGTGCAAATATGCACCCTGCACGGGCCATAAACAAGTAACATATGGGTTACTGTTTCACTAACTCTACCCAGCCCTTGCAAAAGGCCTTGCTATCCTTTAACAAACAATAGAAGTAAACACCGGCGGGCTCATTGGCAAAGGCATACCCCTCTCTTGCTACAACATTTTGTGCAACAAGCTTGCCCCACCTGTCATAAATATGCATAATAACGGCAGCAGGCATGTTTTGCAAGACAAACGTGGCATTCAGTGTGTCGGCATTTACAGTAACTACATTAGGTATAAAAAGTGACAAAGGTCTATGCAGAAATGTAATGCTATCTACACATGGGCCAGAGAATGCTTTTAGCTTAATTTCAGTAGAAACTAAACCTTGTGGTGGTGCAAAAAACTTTTCTCCAGAAAGCAATGTAATGCCCGAATACCACCGATAAAATGTAGAATTGCTAGGCGGGGCCTTGTAGGTATACTTAATCTCGTCGCAAGAAACTAAGGCGCTGTCTTTTGTAACGGTCAAATTTAGGATTGCCTTTTCTATAGGTATTGCCACAGGGATACGCCATACCTGTGTGCAACCATTTCGTTTTCCTGTAAAAATGGCTGTATCTGCTATGGGGCTTAAAAATGTAAGCCGCACAGTATCTGTGGCGTACGTTAGGCCATTAAACTGCCAGAGAAGAGAATCTGGTTTTTGGCTGGCAAACAAAAGTAAATCTGTACTTCCTAAGCAGCTATTTATTGCAATCCGTGCCCTAGGGGCTATATCTGCGGCAGCACCGCGCAGGGTCACCTGCGCCGCAGCCTTGCAGCCTGTACCTCTGTTCTCATAGCTTAGGGTTAATTGTTGGCCGTTTTGGGGGTTAATTACCGTTACAGAGTAGCCAGTATCTGGTGCAATAGTGGGTGCACCTGTCCACGCCAGCCTTGCAGGTGTTCTAGGTAAATTAATTAAAAGAGAGGCAGCATTACAGAATGTTACGGTAGTGTCTTTGTTTTTTGCTGCGGAGTCTAAAATAGTAACAAAGTTTATTACAGAGTCTAACGCAGCGCAGGCAGATGTTTTACCTACTACCACTACCCTGTAGCGGCCTGCAGATTTGTAAGTATAAGTAAAGGGAGAGGTGGCCGGTGTCTGTGGGCTTCCATCTCCTAGGCTTATAAAAGACCGCTCAGGTAAGGCTGCATTATGTGTAATCACTATGGGCAGTCCTAAACAGAGCGTGTCTTTAGGCGGGGTTACACTTAAAGGTTCTGTTAAAGGTGTAAGGTCTATTTTAAAGGCTGCCATGTTACAGTTGTTGCTGGCATTGAACCCATTAAACACACCAGGCGTAGTAGGAAACAGCGAGTTACCCCCACAGCCTGCACAAACCGCTCCGTAAATTTGCCCCTTAGGATCAAATCGGCTGGTGCCACCGTCCACGTGTTCTACTACACCTGCGCCGCCCAAAAATGTGGCATATTTAAGGCTGGTGGCTCCGGTGCGCAAAACAGCTACATAAAAATCTGCACCATCCGTAACTTTCTGCACGGCATCTGGCGTTATCGCCAAGCCCCTTGTTGTGGTGGCTACATAGGTGCATGGGCTCTTTATTGGCAACTCTCCCCCCCACCCTGCTAGGTAAATCTGGCCACATAAATCTATAGAAAAAGCCGTGGGCGATATGTTGGGCACATTAACAAGTGATCCTAACCGAGCAGAAACCAAAACGGCCGATCCATCTATAGCAAACTGTTGCAAAAACAAGCCGCCTGTAGTGCTGCCAAACCCATTGGTACCGTAAAAGGGCATGTTGCCTGTAGACTGGCCCAGCACCCACAAATAACCGGCTGGGTCAAAAGCTGTGAAGTATGCCTGATCGTACTCATTGGTACCCGAATACGTAATAAAAATAGCCTGCGTGCCAAGATTTGAGGGCAGTACCCCAGCAAAGCCATCTAAGGTGCGGATATTGGCACCAGCAGATGGACGCTTTTCACTCTGGTAAGCCCCTGGCGTAACGGGTAAGTTTACACTGGCAGTGGCTCCACAAAAACCTACGGCACCCGTGCTAGATAGGCTTAAATTGTTAACTATATCAAACCTGGCCCCCCCAATATAGGTAGCATATTGCAGCTGTAAATCGGCAGAAAACTGGCAGATAACCCCATCTCCCCCACCGCCATAGTTAGGTTGCAGAGCATTTTGTACAGGGAAATTAGCAGAAAAAGTAAGCCCACAAATCAGAATATTGCCCTGTTTTGTAACCTCTACCGTACCCCGAAATTCATCTCCGTAGTTTGCTGTAATGCCGCGCAGGCAGTTGTTTATGCCCTCATTATCGCTCCCACCTAAGTAGGTAGATTCCAACAATCGGTCTAGGTTTGGTGATAAAATAGCTATAAAGAAATCAGACCCGCGGGGGTAAATCATAAAGTTTTCTTGGTAAGGATCTACCCTGGGCCCACCAATAAAACTGGCTTGATAGGCATTGCGCGTAACAGGAAAGTTGGCACTACCTGTTGTGCCTAGTATTACCACGCTCCCATCTGGGCGGCAAACTATACTCTGGGGCACATCTTCAGACGAGCCACCTAAATACGTAGCTGCCAACATCTGCCGCCCGTTGGCAGAAAATTTTTGTATTACAACATCGCTAGTAAATGAATTAGGCAGGCCATTGTACACTCTCTGAAACCCAGCTGATGTTGTAGGGAAACCAAACCCAAAGGCTATACCTGCCAAAAGGGTGTTGCCGGCAGCATCGTAGGTGGCCGTTGTGCCCCAATTATCTGCCGTAGAGCCACTGTAGCCAGAAAACACAAGCTGTGGGTCTACGTAAATACTATCATAACTGGCCACAGGTACAGCAAACTGCAGGCCAGTGCCTTTGCCCACGGCTATATACTTACAGGTAATCTGTTGCCAGTGCCCATTACTTTTCCCAAATGCAACCGGGTTTGTAATAAGCACAGAGGTCTTGTTAGCGGTATCCTCCACCAATATTCCGTTACGTGTCAGATTATTTCTGGCGCCTGATATTGCAATTTGAAATTTATCCCATTTAGCACTGCCACCTCCTTTTAGGCTAAAAGAAAGTGTGCTATTCTTGGCTGCCCACCCCTGCCATATACCAAGGTTGCCTAAGGTGTAGCCCAGACTATCGTAAGCAAAATGGGTTTCGTGTTCTGGGCCTGCGGGCCCTTGGCCAAGGCGGGTGTGCGCCTTGGCCCCACCCCCAATAAAGTGAAGCGGAGTAAGCTGCTTACTCCCCCATTCAATTTTAAAAGAGAAGAGCTTAGATTTTCTGCCAGCAGAATGCTGGTGGCTGGCCGTAGCTACAATGGCACAATTGGCATTTAAATATACTTTTCCAAACCGCAGCTGCGTATAGGCTTGGTAGTTATTTGGGCCCCTAGACCCAACCGTTTTAAAAAATGCGCCATCAGCTGCATGGCATATATGTGGGGCCACACACCCCAATAAAATGGTAAAACATAGGTAAAAAACTCTCACGCCTGTTAGTTAAATAACGTAGGGCTGGGCCCTTGTGACTTTTTACTAAATATAAACGCTAGTTGGGCATGGGTAATACGTTCTTCAGATAATTCTGGCAAGGCATCTTGGGCAAAAAAAGCGGCATCTAGCACTTCATAGCCTGGGGCTAAGCTGTAGGTGCTTGCCGTGCAGTACATAAATATTTTATAAGTAGCATATAAGGGCGTAGGGTGGCCCCAGCCTTTTTTATCTACTACAGCCCAAACTTCTTCGGCTTTTACGGCTAGGCCAGCCTCTTCTAGGCACTCCTTTTCGGCTACCTCTTTTGGTGTAAAACCGGGGTCTGCCCAGCCTCCGGGCGGTGCCCAGCAACCATCAGCACGCTCGCGTACCATAAGTAGCTCGCTAGCATCGTTAAAAACCAGTGCCCTTACATCTACTTTTGGCGTGGGGTAGCTAGTTGCCAAGGGAAGGTGTAAGGCCATATCTGGCATTGTGTAGCCAGATAGTAAGCTCAAAACCTCTAGAGCAAGGGCGCGTACCTCTTGGTTACGGTCTTGGTCATAGGCGTTGGTGGGGTATAATAGCCCGACTTCTGCAAGGTTTTGAAGCCGCTGAGCTATCCAAAAAAGCCTTTCTTGCATGGGGGTATACACGCTTATTAATGGGTATTAATCTTTACTATAAGCAAGTTGTAGCTCTATAAAGCGCAAGTAGGCGGCATTGTTATATAGATTCTCGGCAGTTTTTTTAGGTTTATTATAGGTGGATAGCCAAGCAGGCAGCGCACCCTCTGCCTGAGACAAATGCCCCCTTGTTGCCAGCGGACTAAGAACTAAACCTTTTAGAATATCGCCTAGCGTCTCGTCTTTAAACATGGGCAGTATCTGGGCAAAAGCCTGTACAAAGACATCCAACGCAGGGCTTTTCTTAGAAACCGTACTAAGGGTTATATCTACAAGCTTTTCTGCTCTTTGTAAAGATGATTGTAAGGCAGGCACAAGCAATTTATCTGTGGCCGTTTCTAATTCTGGCCTAAGCTTGCCTAGGGCTTGGCGCACCCCTGTCAAAAAATCAACTTTAACGTAATCGTCTAAAGACCAAACCCTAACGGCTTCAGCCAGCGCGTGAACAGTTTTTGCCAGCAAACCTGACGTAGCTACTTCTGCCAATAGAGCTTGCATAGCTTTGTCTAGCTCCTTTGCAGAGGCTAGCTGCTCTTGTTGCACAACTTTATCTACCAATCTTGGCTCTATGTTAAAGGCTTTATGTTTGCCCGCGCCAGCATACACCGGTATCTGATATACAGGGTATAAAAATTCTGCGGCTAAAAAATCTGTAGCCAAGCCCGGCAATAAAAGTGGGGCTGGCGCATCTACAACAAACAGGCATGGGCGCTCTTCTGCGCCTGCCTGAGGGGCGTGTACAAAATAGCCAGGCCATACTTGCACATAACCATACCGTACTTCCTGCTCAAAAAGGCTGCCCATGTAGGCCTGTTTAGCCTTAGCCTTCTTAGCCTGTGTAAACACAGGGTTCACTTCCACAAAAAAACGGTTAAGAAGAGCTGCTAGTTCGGCCATAGACCCAGTATCGTTAAGACAATATTAACCCGCCAAGGCGAAATGTAGAAAGCTAAGGGTGGGTACCTTTGTGTTGGCAAATGAATATTGCCGCAGCGCTTTGATAAACAATACACACCAAACGCCCAATGCCGCTTTCTTGTTTGATATGGATGGCGTCATTTGCGATAATAACGCTTACCACAAATCTACGTGGTTAGATTATGCCGCGGCGCTGGGGTGCGCACTTACAGAAGATGATATTATAACTAAAGTATATGGCAAAACCAATAAACATATATTAGAGTATGTACTAGGGCGGGCTTGCACAAAAGAAGAGGTAGAGCACCACGCCGAGCTTAAAGAAGGGCTATTTAGAGAACAATTTGGCCCGCATTTTAAGCTTACGCTAGGCTTAGAGGCCTTTTTAGCACGGGCGCATGCTCTGGGTATACCTATGGCACTGGCTACAAATGCTACAGAAAGCAACTTAGATTTTACCTGGGAAAAAGGCCAACTGCATCGCTATTTTTCTGCAAAAGTGCACCCTGGGCTGGTGCAACACCCTAAACCAGCTCCAGACCTATACTTATATGCAGCAGCTGCCGTAAACAGGTTGCCCTCTGGCAGCATTGTTTTTGAGGATAGCAAGACAGGCATTAGTGCCGCACGTGCAGCAGGAGCAAAAGTTGGGTATTGCCAGCACCTTGCCAAAAGAAGAACTTGCCCCCTTGGTAGATATTGTTGTTACAGACTTTACGGAGATAACCCCAGAACAATGCCTGGCGCTGCTTTCATTATCCCATGCCTAGCCCCATAAAGTCTCTGTTGCAAACCCTAGCTGCAGACCCGCTGGTCTGGCTTGTGTTGCTGGGCTTTTGTTTGCCATTCGTGTTGCAAATGGGCTGGTTTCCTTTTCAGAAATTAAGCATGTTTTCAGAAGACCCAGCTGTATTTACAAAGTGGAGCGGCCTATTTAAGAAGCTATAACTGGCGTATGAATAGGGTGTCGGGTAGGCAAAAGTGGATATGGTTAAGTGCCTCTTTAGGCGTGCTGCTGATAGGGCATGTGCTTGTACTGGTGCTACCTGCACAAAGCCTTGGCTGGCTTGCAGCCTTATCCAGCACACGGACACCACCTTCTATTCTTGTCCGGCTTTTTTCTATCCCTGTGAGGATAATTGGTTGCGCTTGGCTATTGATTTACTTACATAAGCAAACTACTCCTTTGTTAGTATCTGGTAGCCTTTGGCACCAGATCTCTATGCTGTGGAGCCTGTTATGTATTTACTATATAGTTGATTTACTGCTACATACACTGCATACCCCGGCATTATTTACCTTATTTACTACAGGGGGTTTGCTGTTGGTATTTTGCTGGGGAGTGTATAGCCCGGCACGTACAGGCACTGCGGTATGGGTGGGGTTAGCTGCCTTATCAATATCTATCTGGGCAGCTGCTTTAAAAGACGGCGACAATAATGCTTTTACGCTATTTGGGCTGCAGGGTATTGCACTGGCTGTAGGCAGTATAAAACCTAGCTTTAAAGATCGGTTGGGCTGGTTTTTGGTGTTCTGCCCCGCCTTGGGGTATCTTTTTGCGGTGTCAGAAAAGCTTTTGCTTAATCCTGCAGGTTGGTTAAGCGGTATATCTCTGCACAGATACTCAGAGGTGATGCAACACCCAATACCCCATTGGGCAAGTTTGCTAGCTAGTATTGGCCTTATAGCTTTTCAGTTGTCTATGGGTAAAGCTTTGCACAAGCCCGCGTGGATAGTGCCACTATACGTGGTTGCCATTGCGTTTCACCTTGTATCTGGTCTCTGGCTAGGATTTAGCAGTGCTTTACACCCTTGGATAAGCTCACTACTATTTGCAATCGCATTACACTTGGGCCAAAAAAAGGTTATTATAGATGGTATGGCACAAAACCAAACAAATAACGCAGCAAAAATTTAGAAAAATAAAGGCAAATCTCGTCTTATCTCTACTCAAAAAACAACAAAAGCTCGTCTACATTAAGCGGTTTATTGAGCACGCGCACCACGTAAGGATTTTCGTTTGCATGTTCAATATCAGATGGATCTATAGAGCTTGTAAGTAAAAAAACCTTGCAAGATTCTGTTACAGAGGCTTCCATTTTATCAAAATTCTCTAAAAACACAAAGCCGTTCATTTCTGGCATGTGTATATCTAAAAGAACAATAAGCGGCTTTTGCTCAGAAATACCGTTTGATACAAAAAACGTATCGGGGTTTTGTAGAAAATCAAGTGCGCCCTCTGCCTGGCGGGCCATTATTTTATCTTTGCCTAGGCCAGCCAATTGTAAAATTTTGCCAGTAATAACAGAGTCAATATCGCTATCGTCTATTAAAAGAAAATTGTGAGCAGCAAAAGGCAACGACATAAATAAAAGGAAAGAAAACAAAGGTAACTAGAGGCCTTTAATGAACATTATGTATTGTGTAAATACCATGTAATAAAATGGCAGAATACGTAGATAATATTCAAAAAAACATAACACCTATTGCAATCCAGTTTTACTTGCCTCCACGCCTGCCAGATGAGGCCTGCCCCCTTTTAGAAGATGAGAAAGATGTATTGCTTTTTTTAGCATTTATTGGGGCATATTTCTTGGCAGCCGGCTTGGTTTTAGTTTTTTCTGCTTTCTTCTCAATTACCCTTTTCTTCTCGTGGAAAGCCCCTTTAAAAGTAGGATCTGCCGCTTGTTTAGCCTCATCTACACTACGCGCATATTCTATAAGCTCCTCTCTTGGGGTATCAGCTACCACCCATTCAGGCAATGGAGGCTCTAAAAGCACTTTTCTACCTAGTATTTTTTGCAACATTGGTAGTCTTGCCTCATCAGCCGGATCTATAAACGTGTAACAAATACCAGAGATACCAGCCCTGCCGGTGCGCCCTGTGCGGTGCACATAATCTTTCATATCTACTGGCAGCCCTATCTGAACAACCATGGGTACAGCCTCTACATCTAGGCCACGGGCGGCAACATCTGTGGTAACAAGCCAGCTTAGCTGCCCGGTTTTAAAAAGGTCTAGCGTGGCAAAGCGCGTATTCTGGCCTTTGTTAGAATGGAGCACCTCTGCCAATGTGCCGGCGGCTTTAAGCCCAGCAGCCACATCGTTTGCCTCTTGGCGAGAGCGGGCAAACAAAAAACCACTGCCCTTTGCCAGCAGATCTTTTAAGGCTGCCTGCTTTGTAGCTTTATTAGGTACGGCTATCAGGTGCTCCTCTATGGTAGAGGGCAGGGTAGCTTGTTTTGATGCCTCTACTTTTACGGGCCACTCCATAAAGTTGGCTGTTGCCTCTTCTACTCTGGGGCCAAAAGTTGCAGAGAAGAGCATCATCTGCTTTTTGCGTGGCAGCACTTCTAGCATTTTATACAGCTGTGGGGTAAAGCCCATATCCATTAGCCTGTCAGCCTCGTCTAATATTAAAAAAGATATCTGCGTAAGCAATAAAACACGCTGGCTATACAGCTCTTGTATGCGGCCCGGTGTGCCCACCACCATAAAAGGCTGGGCCTCCAGTTCTTTTATCTGGCTCTGCATACCTGCCCCGCCAGTAAGACAGGCCACCGTCCAAGCCTCATCATGGGCAGTAAATGCTTTAGCAACATCTGCTACCTGGCGGGCAAGCTCTCGCGTTGGCGTTACTACCAGAGCCACGGGCCCTTTTGCAAAAGAAGCTTTGCGCAGCCGTATAGCCTGCAGCACGGGCAGTATGTAAGCCAGCGTTTTGCCGGTGCCCGTTGGGGCTACACCTATAACATCTTGCCCAGACAAAATAGGAGGTAAAGCCAACTCTTGTATAAGAGTAGGAGTATGAAATCCCATATCGGCTAAAATCTTACATAAGCCTTTAGATAACCCAAGGTCTGCAAATGCTTGTTCCATAATAAATAAGACACTAAACGCGTGCCTGTTGGTTAAATCAGCATCAAAACTTACGCCCGTATAGGTTGTTACGAACTACAGACGGCAATATGACTTGATTAGGCAAAATTTGTTGCCATATCAAAGATGACCTCTCAACCTAATTCTGGCCCAATAAACACAGAATCTATGAAGGATAGCGTAGCAGCACTTCGCCATTATCAAGCCATGCAACAAGAGGGCTTGATAATATCGTATTGCGGTACCCTAACCCATGAGCTCATGACAACCTTTTTGCAGCTGGCAGATACAAAACTAAAAGAGCTACAAGCGGCCAAACGCAAGCAAAAGAATATTATAAATGTTTTAATAGAGTGTCTGCAAAATGCCATGTTTCATGGCGATGTTGCTCTTATAGAAGACAATGCAGAACCCAATTATAAAAGTTGCTTGGTGGCTCTGGGCCATGAGACTGGTGAGTTTTACATATATGCTGGCAATTATTTAAGCAGAAAAGCTGCCCAGGTGCTTAAAGAAAAACTACAAGCAATGCTGCCTATGACCTCAGAACAACTTCATGACCTTTACCTAACCCAGCTTGGCTCTGGAGAAATTTCTGCAAAGGGCGGCGCAGGTTTAGGTATAATACGCATTTTACGTGAGAGCAACCAACAAATTACGTACTCTTTTAGAGATGTAAGCAAGGATGCTGCCTTTTTTAGTCTTCAAGTTAAGATTTTAGCTTAGCAAAACCACAACCACTAACTTTAAGCCAAAGAGTCCTCACCATGGAGAAAATTATACTCGAAGCAACCTCTACCACTCCCCGGATTTTCTTTGATCCAGAGGCTGGGTATTTTGAGATCTCTGGCAAATCATTGCCAGAAAATTCTTTTGAGTTTTATAAGCCTCTCTTAGATTGGATGGAAGTATACAGCGAGAATCCTGTATCCCAATCTGCCCTAGTTTTTAAACTAGAGTATTTTAATACAAGCAGTACCTCGCACTTTTTGCGGCTGATAAAGCGCCTTGAGAAGTTGTATACAGAAGGGCGCAGTGCAGCTGTGCAGTGGTATTATGACGATGAAGACGAGGATATGAAAGAAGCTGGAGAAGATTTTAAGCTACTTTCTAAACTACCTATACAAATACTCTCTAGAGGCCAAGAACTAACTGCTTAAAGCTGTAAGTTCTCTTAAGCCCCCTGCCCTACTTAGCCTGGCCCTGCCAGGCTTTTATTTGCTCTAAAGTGGGCACTGGTGCTTCTATTTTGTGTTTTTTGCGCAGGCCACCCAGATCGTTAAAAATTCTATTGGCACTACCTTGGGCAAACTCTTGCAAACTTCCAAATGCTAATGTATTAAAAAGTGGCAGCCAGGTATCAGATATACCTACGCTTGCATAGTCTATGCCTATGGTTTCTGTCTCCATTACCTCTGGCCGCATCTGAGGAAAAAACAGCACCTCTTGTATAGAAGGTTGGTTTGTCATTATCATGGCCAGCCTGTCTATGCCTATACCCAAGCCTGCTGTAGGCGGCATGCCATATTCTATGGCCCGCAGAAAGTCTTCATCCAGCATCATGGCTTCGTCGTCTCCCCGGCGGCCAAGCTCTAGTTGTTCTTCAAAACGGGCGCGCTGGTCTAGGGGGTCATTTAGCTCTGAGAATGCGTTGCAAATTTCTTTACCATTACAGATTGCCTCAAAACGCTCTACCAACTCTGGAGCATCTGCCCGGCGCTTAGCCAGGGGAGACATCTCTACTGGGTAGTCTGTTATAAACGTGGGTTGTATCAGATTACCTTCCACTTTATCGCCAAAGAGGGCATCTATAAGCTTTGCTCTGCCGTAGCTCTCATCGTTGGTTATGCTTAGCTCTTTACAAAGCATACGCAGGCCTGCTTCTCCCATCTCCGATACATCTACCCCTGTAAACGCCTCTATAGACTCATACATGGTCATATGTTTCCAAGGTCTTTTAAAATCTATTACATTAGTGCCTACTTGCACCTGTGTTTTGCCATGCAGGGCCATTGCCACAAGCTCTACCATTTCTTCTACAAGTTCCATCATCCAGAGGTAGTCTTTGTAGGCAACATAGAGCTCTATTTGGGTAAACTCTGGGTTGTGAAACCGGCTCATGCCCTCGTTCCTAAAATCTTTGCTAAACTCGTAAACGCCATCAAAACCGCCCACAATGAGCCGTTTTAGATATAACTCGTTTGCAATACGCAGATACAGTGTCATATCTAGCGTATTGTGGTGGGTTTTAAAAGGCCTTGCCGCTGCGCCCCCATACAAGGGTTGCAAAATAGGCGTTTCCACTTCTAAGTAACCCTTAGCGTTTAGGTACTCCCGCATCGCTTGCACAAGGTGTGTGCGTTTGCGAAAGGTATCGCGGGTTTTGGGGTTTACAATCAGATCTACATAGCGCTGGCGGTAGCGCTGCTCTGGGTCTGTAAAGGCATCATAAACTTCTTTTGTGCCATCTGCATGCTCCACTTCTTTGGCCACGGGCAGGGGTTTTACAGACTTTGCCAGCAACGTAAGAGTATCAACATGGATAGATATTTCCCCGGTTTGGGTCTTAAATACCTTGCCAGAGAAGCCCACATGATCCCCTATATCTAGCCACTTTTTAAAAAAGGTATTGTATAGTGCTTTGTCATCGGTTGGGCAGAGATCGTCTCGGCGTACATAAAATTGTATGCGCCCGTGTGCATCTTGTATCTCTGCAAAAGAGGCGCTGCCCATGATACGCTTGCTCATTAAGCGCCCGGCAAGACACACCGTCTTTCCTTCATATTGCTCATACTGGGCAAGAATATCGGCAGAAACAGTATCTACAGGAAAAGTTGCAGAAGGAAAAGGATCAAAGCCAGCATTTTTTAAATCTTGCAGGGTTTGGCGTCTTTGTTTCTCTTGTTCAGATAAAATTCTCATGGGGGTGGGCTTAAAAGTAAAAAGCCGCCTAAAGGGGCAGCTTTAGGAGGCCAAAAAAAAGCGGTGGCTACTTTTTGGCTCCTTTCTTATTTTTGATATCTTCTTTTTGGGCAGCCTCAATTGGCTTTGCCGCCGTTAAAGTTGCTAAAGAAGCATCGGTTTTAGCCTTGGCATCTGCATATGCACTTAGTGCATCGCTAGTTAGTACCGGGTATGTCTCTACAATCCATTGTGAGAAATCATTAGAAATAACCGTGCCATAATGCTGATTTATAAAACCGGCAAGCTCTTTTATTACAACATCATTTGTGGCACCTTTTTGTCTTAAGCGGGTGGTAAGCACATCGGTTTCTTCTTTCAGGCGCTCATCTACAGGGAAAAACGGTTTCATTTTCCCTAAAAATGTATGTTTGTTCTTGGGCTGTGAGTAATAGTATAAGCTGTAGTTTTCTGCAAATTTGCCATCCACTTCTTTGCCATCTATTTTAAAAAGGTTACGTTTTATCAATATGAGTGTATCTGCTTTATAATCAATTTTCTTGTCTATATTGTCTTCTTTATAGTCATAATTAATGTAAAAAAACAGCGCCCGGCTCATTGGGAACAGCTTTTTATGAACTTTTAAACGTGTATCTGGCCCCAAGAACACAAAAGAACTGTCAGAAAAAAACTTCTTGGTCTCTTCTACGTTAGTTATTGGCGGGTCCACAGGAAATTGACCAACGGTGCCCAGTGTTTTAATTTCTTGAAACGGGAATTGGTTCTTACGCTTACGAAAACGCTTGCGGGGATATCTGGCAATGTAGCGCACCCCTTCCTCAGAAATGACGCTTAGCTTGTCTGTTTCATCTGTGAAGATGAGTTCATCGTTTGCAGGAATAACATCTCCGCTACGTAAATTTTTGCCCTTAATCTGAGACTTAATGTTGCCTCTGGCTGCAATTACGTACAAATTTTGGCCAAGCACCTGCCCCGTAACCGCCACTAGCAGAATAGCACCCAGTATCCAAAACTTATAGAACAGTCTTTGCGGCAATGTAGTACACTTTTTTGTCGCTCAAAAATAGCCTAATTTCAGCAAAAAACAGCACGAGCATTGGCTATTTTAACTCTAGCAAACCTTGGTGGGTTCATAAACAGGCTTTTATGCCTGTGAAAATTATCGGTTTGGTACAATTTAATAATCTATAAAGATGCCAATGCCCCTGCTAATTGCCAACTTTACATCTCGTTGTTTAAACTTCAGGTTTAGGCAGGCAAACGTAGCACACTGCCAATATAATCTATATGCCCACCGCACTTACTACTGTAGAGAACACAGATTCTTTAGAATATCTGCCAGATGCAGACCTACTGCGTGCCTATTGGGTGTATAGTTTTGTCTCTCAGCCGTGGCTGGTAGCAATGGGCTCAAAAATTGGAGGATGGTCTGTTGAGCATCTCTGGCCAGCGCGCTGGGCGGTAAGCAAAACCATCTTTGCGCAGTTTTGCGGGGGTGAGTCTGTAGAGAAGTGTGCAGCTACCATGCAGCATTTGGCTGCAAGCCACATACACACCATTTTAGATTACTCTGTAGAAGGGGCAGCCACAGAGGCTGTATTTACTGCAACAGAGCAAGAAATTGCTGGTACCATACGGGCAGCGGCTGTGTCACCCAGCGTTGCCTTTTCTGTTTTTAAGGTTTCTGGGCTGGGCCGATCAGAAGTATTAACAGAGCTCTCTGCCTCTGGCAACTATACTAAGCTGTCTGCAGAAGCTAAACGCATAGTAGAGCGCGTAAACAATCTTTGCCACCTTGCGCACCAGCTAGGGGTGCGCATTTTTATAGATGCAGAGCATACTTATGAACAGCCCTTTATAGACTATTTAGCCTTGCAGGCTATGCAAGCCTACAATACAGATAGGCCCATAGTTTTTAACACCTACCAGCTTTACCTAAAAGATGGGCTAGAGCGGCTAAAAAGCCATGCTGAAATGGTATGGAAAACGGGCGGGCATTTTGGTGCCAAACTGGTGCGCGGCGCCTACATGGAGCGCGAAGCTGACCTAGCCATAGCAGATAACAGGCAAAGCCCCATAAACCCAAGTAAAATAGCTACGGATACCCTCTACGATGCGGCTGCAAGCTTTTGCCTTGCTCATATAGATAAAACCGCTTTTTGCTTGGGCACCCATAATGCAGCCAGCTGCAAAAAAGTAGCAGAGACAATGCAAAAAATGGGCCTGCCAGCCAGCGATGCCCGGGTATGGTTTGCTCAATTGCTTGGCATGAGTGACAATCTGAGCTATCCTTTTGCCGCAAAAAACTATAACGTAGCTAAATATGTGCCCTATGGCCCCGTGGAAGCAGTTGTACCTTACCTCATACGCCGCGCCCAAGAGAATACTTCTGTAGCTGGAGAAAGCAGCCGTGAGTACCGCTTAATCGCTACTGAACTTAAACGACGTAAGCTAAATGCCTGGCGCTTTTTTTTGTAAGTGCTTTAAGCGTAGCTGCCCTCTACTAAATACTGCCGTACATACTCATCTATGCCTTGCTCTAGGGTATAAAAAGGCTTTGCGTACCCTGCTGCCCGCAGCTTTGTTACAGTAGCCTCTGTATAGTACTGATACGTATCTCTTATATCGGCTGGGGTATCTATAAAGTCTATAGAGGGCTCTAGGCCAAGGCTTTTAAAAACCTGGGTACCCAACTCTAAAAAAGTGCGGGCTGTGCCTGTACCTAAATTAAAGATGCCAGAGGTTGAGCGGTTTTCAAAACTATAAATAAGTACGTTAACTAGGTCTTTTACATAAATAAAGTCGCGCATTTGGCCTCCGTTTGTATAGGCTGGGTTGTGGCTACGGAAAAGGCGCAGGGTACCGCTTGCCTTTACCTGTTTAAACGCATGAAAAATTACCGATGCCATGCGGGCCTTGTGGTACTCATTTGGGCCATAAACATTAAAAAACTTAAACCCACGCCAGAAAAAGGGCTTTTCTGGCTGGGCAAGCGCCCAAACATCAAAATCTTGTTTAGACTGCCCATAGGGGTTTAGCGGTTTTAAGCCAGAGATTTTTGCCTCGTTATCTTCATAACCTAGCTCTCCTAAGCCGTACGTAGCGGCAGAACTTGCATACAAAAACGGGATCTGAAATTTAGAACATAACTGCCACAGTTGCTGGCTGTAAGCTACGTTTAGTGTATCAAAAACAGCTTTGTCAAATAAGGTGGTGTCTGTTTTAGCCCCAATGTGAAACACTGCCTCCACCTCTATGTTATTTTCTAGTATGTAGGCAAAAACTTGGTCTCTGGGTAGTTTAGCTACATATTTTTTTTCCTGCCAGTTGGCATTTTTATCGGGTCTGGCATCAAAATCATCTACAAGTATCAGATTTGTATACCCTTTGTGGTTTAGCGCCCCGGCTAATACACTGCCAATAAAACCAGCCGCACCTGTTACTATAATCATCTCTGCTTTGCAAACAATATCGGCCCTAAAGTACAGCCTTATCTGCTTTTTTATTGTGCTGGCAAGCCTGAGTAGCTGCCAGCCAAAACAATCTCGCCAGATACCAAAAAGGGCGGCAGGGGGCGGCCCCGTATATTTTGGCCTTACGCCTGCACTTACAGAAATCCTTTTTGAAGTTTGCGCAGCATCAGAACTACCTGCCGTCTCTTTCGGGTCTGATTACCCTGCTGCAGCTGCAAAACGCTTACAAGTACACACAGTGCCCGTAGATTTTGAAGCCTTAGGAGACTTAGCCCCCACCCTAATCATTGCAGAAGATGGCATGCATACCCCTGATGTTTACCAAAACCTGCGCGCACAAGGGCATACCGTAAAAGTGGTGCGTTTAGTTACGTTTTCAGATTTGTGGGCCACCCTAGATAGCCTTGGTGTTTGGACAAACCACCAAGAGCAGGCAAAACGTACCATAACACGGGTTAAGCGCGAGATTGAGCCCTACAGATACCGGCTAAAAGGCTACCATGCCACCGTTGGGGTTTTGTTTAGCACCGGGCCTTTTATGGCCCAAACGCGCGATAGTTGGATGCACAACAAGCTAGACTACCTAGGCCTTACAGATGCCTTTGCCCACAAAGCAGGGCCCTTTGGCACCTTTTTAGCAGAAGAAATAAAAAATACTCCTATGAACTACATAGCCTTGCACGCGGGCAGCCCACAGTCTGAGGCTTTAAAACAAATTTTGGCAAATAACCCTTTGCTACATCTTATTTACTTGGATGATAATCTTGCCAGCCGCCCCTCTACAAGGCTGCGCACCCAACTAGAAGACATATGCCAAGCTATTGAGCATGTAAAGCCGTAATTTGCGGCCCATTCACACACACGTACTACCCTATATGCAACCCGCCCCTAAACCAGGTATACAAACACAAGTAGCTTGGCTGCAAGACCTTAGAACCAAAACACACCTAGGCGGTGGCGAGAAAAGCCTTGCAAACCAACGCGCAAAAGGCAAAATGACCGCCCGAGAACGCATAGACTACCTTGTAGACGATCCTGCCCTATGCATTGAAATTGGTACTCTGGCCGCAGATGGCATGTACGTAGATGAAGGTGGGTGCCCATCTGCTGGGGTGGTTGTGAAAATAGGAAAAATAGCCGGGCGCGATGCTATAATAGTGGCAAACGATGCCAGTGTGAAAGCTGGAGCCTGGTTTCCGATGACGGCAAAAAAGAACCTGAGGGCCCAAGAAATAGCCCTAGAAAACGAGCTGCCCATTGTATACCTTGTAGATAGTGCCGGTGTTTTTCTGCCCTTACAACACGAGGTTTTTGCTGATAAAGACCATTTTGGGCGCATTTTTCGCAATAATGCTGTACTTAGCAGCAAAGGCATTGTACAGATAGCCGCCATTATGGGCAGTTGTGTAGCAGGCGGGGCTTATCTGCCTATTATGAGCGATGAAGCCCTTATAGTAGACGGCACAGGTAGCGTATTTTTGGCTGGTAGTTACCTAGTAAGGGCTGCCATTGGCGAGGATATAGATAATGAAACCTTGGGGGGCTCTCAAACACAAACCGAGATTAGCGGCGTTACAGACAACCGTTACCCAAACGATGCAGCCTGCCTAGATGCTATTAAAAAATACTTTGGGTTCTTGCCGGTGCGTTCATCGGCATATTTAGCTAAACGTGTGGCTACCCAGCCGCAGCGGGTAATAGAAGAAGTAGATACCATTTTCCCGGCAGACCGCACCAAGCCTTACGACATGCACCACCTGCTAGAAACCTTTGTGGATGCAGACAGCTGGGTAGAGTACAAGCCTCTTTATGGCAAAACCATACTATGTGGCTTTGCCCATATAGAGGGCCAGCCTGTGGGCATAGTGGCAAACCAACGCAAAATCGTAAAAAGCCGTAAAGGCGAGATGCAAATGGGCGGGGTTATTTACTCTGATAGTGCCGATAAGGCAGCCCGGTTTGTAATGAACTGCAACCAGCGTATGAT
>Ga0163144_10008603_pt1 | contig 22070 bp, 12 predicted proteins | sample OliLak19BULKMAT1_FD_123175 | JGI IMG/M metagenome (GOLD analysis project Ga0163144, IMG submission 123175) | Freshwater microbial mat bacterial communities from Lake Vanda, McMurdo Dry Valleys, Antarctica - Oligotrophic Lake LV.19.BULKMAT1 | ecosystem: Environmental > Aquatic > Freshwater >... | reverse complement strand
TTTGCGCGACGACCGCTGGCACCATTGCGCGGTCGTCATGTATGGCGGCCACCGGCCGGACTCGGGCACGCACATTCTCCTCTACCTCGACGGTGAGCTCGAGCCGGCGGCGCGCAAAGCCGTTCGCGAGATCCGGACACAAATCACCGGCGACGATGCGCACAACATGTGGCTCGGTCGCAACCTCAGCCATCGCCGGCTCGAACAACGCCACTCGCAGGGCAGCTTTTTCCGCGGCAGCGTGGACGAGATTTTTGTTTTCAACGCCTCGCTCAATCAGGAGCAGATTCGCTCGCTGATGAAATTCAACCGGCTCGACCCCGCAGCCCGGCTGCTCCCGCAGTAGTCGCCGCCGCAACGCGGCACCCGCGGCGTGAGCGGCCGACTAACATTACTCTGTAACGTCTCCGGCGTCCGCGACACCAGTTCTCAGAGGTATTTTCACGTAATACGTGAAAATGGAATGAGCCGATTCTCCGCGAGGGAAGTGACAAAGTAATACTAGGCGAGGTCGGGATTCGCGGTGGAGTAGCAGCGGACCTCAAAGACGGCGACGGGGACGAGCGGCGACAGTGGAGCAAACTCGAAGTGCAGCTCGCGCGTCGCCACCGCCTGCGGCAGGATGATCACGTTGCGCGCCTGATGATTCTCCGCGCATTCCGCCAGCACGGTGCCGCTCCCATCGCTGATGCGATACCGGTCCACACAAAACGGCATCCGCCGTTCCGGGTGCCCCATCAGCACCGATTCCATGGGGTGATCGTAGTCGGGATCGAACATCAACTCAATCCGGGCGATGGTCTGCGGCTCGGTCCAGCGCAGCGTGAGTGTCGGCTGCGGATCGGCAAAATCCGCGACCCAGGCATTCGGTTGAATCGTCGGCCGCGCGACGCCGTTGATCACGTTGCCCGGACCGAAGAGCGCGAGCGGCTCGGCGAGACGCAGCGCAAGATTGTGCCCGCCCGGCCGCCGCTGCGGCTGCCAGAACTCGAAGGTGTCGACGCCGATGTCTTCGGGCGGCGTTTGCACCGGAGATTTCGCGACCGCGAGATTCACCTGATGACAAAGCGCGAGCACACCGGTCACCCGCTGCTCGCTGGCCCGAAGCTGAATGTGCGCGTTGCCAAAGAAACACACGAAGGCGTAACGCGGCTCGGCGAACGCGTGGGCAAATGTGATCGCGATCGACTGGCCTGCGCCCGCGGACAACGCGTGCACGTTCCGCTCCAGCATCACGTCGGGCGTGTGATTGTCCGCCCGGCTGCTTTGGCGCAATTCAACGCGCAACTCGGCCGGCGCCGCCACGTCGGCCAGCACCGTCAAGGCCAGCCGCGTGCCGGCCGCCACCGGCAGCAGCATCGCCCAACCGTCGTGGAGCGCGACCAGCGGGCCGTCGGGGGTAAAGCCGGATAACGTCAACTCGCTCGACGCGGTGACCTCCGCGCACGGCGCGAGATCGGCCGTATCCTGCAATCCGATACCCGGGATATGCTGGCCGGTGCGCAGGAGCGCGCGCTGCAACTCCGCCATCCGCGCGGAGGCACCCAGCGCCCGGGGCAGTTCGTCGCGCGACCGGCAGAGCGCCGCCGCCAGGCCCACCGCCTGGCCGATATGCGCGCAGGTCGCCATCACGCGGCTCGACGCAAACGCAACGTGCGACGCACTGATGATGCGGCCGGCGAGGAAGAGATTGCTGATATTGCGGCTGTAGAGGCAGCGATACGGGATCGGATAAACGCCCTTCGCGTGCCACTGGTTGCAGCCCGGCTTCTCGCTGAACACCCCGTCGGCCGGATGCAGATCGATCGACCAGCCGCCGAACGCCACCGCGTCGGCGTGCGCGCGCTGCTCGACGACGTCTTGCTGGCGCAGGATGTAATCGCCCTCGAAGCGGCGGCTCTCGCGCTTGCCCGGGATCTGCCCCACCCACTCGAGCGTGAGATTCGCGGACTCGGGAAACTGCCCCGAGTTCTTGATGTGATGCCAGACGCCATACACCACGCGCCAGAGCTCCCACTTGATCGCCTCCGTGTCGTGCACGGTATCGAGCCGCCCGCCATACTCGATCCACCAGAGTTTGCAGCCGAACTCCCGGGTGTTGAACTGCCGCCAGCGCGGAATCTTCGTGATGTCCATGAGCGCGAAGCCCGGCGGCGTGAACTGCACCGGGCGGCCGGTGTCCTTGGAATAGAAATACAGCGAGTGGCCGAGCAGCTCGCCGTAGCCGTGGGTCGGCGCGAACTTTTCCCCGAACTCCTCGCGCGCCTCGGCGCCCATGCGGAAGGCCGCCCCGGCCATGAAGCCGATGATGCCGTCGCCCGAGGCATCGCAGAACAGCGGCGCCCGCAGTTCGTAGAGCGTGGAGTTCTGGGAGCAGAACGCGCGCACCGCCTCGATCGTGTCGGCATCGCGCTTCGTCAGCTCGAAGACCGCGGTGTTGAGCAGCAGCGTGATGTTCGGCTCGGCCGTGACCTTCTCGAGGAGCAGCGCATCGACCAGGAGCGGATTCCCCTCCGGGTTGCGAAAGACGTTTTCCACGAGCAGCTCGTCGATCACCCCACCCTCGCGCGCCCAGCGGTTGTTGTTCCCCATGTGGGACGTCGCACCGAGTATCCATAAACGCACTTCACTGGAAGCATTGCCGCCAAGCACGGGCCGATCCTGCACCAGCAGCACCTTGATCCCGGCGCGCGCCGCGGTGATGGCGGCACAGACGCCCGCAAGCCCGCCGCCCACGATCACAAGATCGGCGGCGAGGCGCAGGGTGCGCGGTTCGCGATACGAGGCCGGAGGGCTGAGTTGCATGTCGAGGATCGGCGGCTAGAACGTGCCCTTCACGCCGGCGGCGATCGTCGTGCCGAAATCGGAGCGCTGGTAGGTGCGCGCGTAGCCCGGCGTGCTCGGGCCGTAGCGTTGGACGATCTCCGGCTCGCGGGTGATGTTACGGGCGCCCACGAAGAGCCCCAGGTATTTCACAATCCGATACTCGGCCTCCCCATCGAGCGAGAGGCGGGCCTTGACGTATTCGCGCGAGCCCGGCTCGGCGACTCCACCGAGCCGCACCCGCTCCTGGCGCCCGCGGGAATTCCAGTTGAACCGCACGTTGAACTTCGGCCGGTCGAGGCTGATGCCCCAGTTCTGGCTGAGCGGGATGAAGCCGTCGAAGTCCGACTGCGCGTCACCGGACAGTTTCAGCTTGGTGATGTTATACCGCACATTCACGCCGCGCGCCCAGGCCGGCAGGAACTTCAGCGGTTGCCGGTAACTGAACTCGATGCCGTCGATCCGGGTGGCGCCGGTCACATTCTGCTGCGAGCGGAGGATGTAGTTGCCCGTCGCATACGTCGAATCGATGCCATGGAAATCGAGCAACTCGGGCGTCACATCGACATCGTCGCTGCTGAAGAAGTCCTTGATGTCTTTCCGGAACACCCCGACCGACAATTCCCCGCCGATCTTCGGGTAATACGAGAGCGCCAGATCGTAGTTCCGGGCGGTCCACGGGCGCAGCTCGACATTGTTGATCGTGATGACGCGGGACGTGGTGTTGGGATCGGGCAGGGTCGTGCCGGGGATGATGAAATTGAAGTTCGGGCGCGAAAGCGTCTCGGCGTAGCTGGCGCGGGCCACCAGTTCCGGCGTGAGATTGTAGGTGAGATTCACGCTGGGATAGAAATTGCCGTAGCTCTTCGAGACGACGGCCCCCCGCTCCACATACTGCAGCCGCGCGAGCGCGAGGGCGTCACCCACGATCTTGATGGGGCGGCCGGCGCTGAGGATGAGGTTGCCCGCGGTGTCGCGTTGATAGGTGCGGCTGAGGTCGTTGATCGGACCGGATCCATTGTCGCGGGTGCGCTCGTAGCGCACCCCGGCGACGATCCAAAGCCGGTTCTCCAACAGCCGCAGGTCGAACCGCAAATACTGGGAGGCGATCTCCTCGGTGATGACCCTCGAGTTGAGCACCTTTTGCTGCACCTGAAAGACATCATCGTGCCGGAAGTATCCCGGTTGCGCCGCGAAGAGGTCGTAGGCCTTGAGGGGACTCACATATTGATAGCGCCCCTGATCGTAAGGCGCGCCGATCTTGGCGGCGTGCGGATCAACGAGATCGTAGTTCGCGGCGGAATTATCCGCGTTGTTCACGATGCCGTCCGGCCCCAGAAACGTCCACTGCCGGAACGGCCGATCCGCAAAAGAGGTCACACTGCGAAAGTCGACCCCGGCTTTGACCCGCACGGGCACTCCGACATCGAAATACCGGCCCAAGCTGGCATTGGCATTCTTGTTCGTGTTGATCGAATCGACCGGGTTCGTGTTCACGAGCGTCAGATTATAACTGCCCAGCGCCCGCAGATCGACGAGCGCACCGGCGGGAGTCGTGGCGGAAATCTCCCGGGGGATGGAGTTCTGAATTCCGTCGTAGCGCACGCGAAGACCGGTGCGACTGAGCTGGGTGCTGTTGAACCAGCCGTGCTCCATGTCGCGGAAATAGGCGCGGGAATTCGAGTAGGAACCGGAGACATCGAACTTCCAGACCGGACCGTCGTGCCGGTGCTGCGCGCTGATCACATAGGTGCGGCGCAACGCCCGGCGCATGCTGACCGAATGCGCGCTCGAGGCGAACGTCGCGCTGCTGTTGGCGCTTTGGGTGAAGCTGGAATCGAAAGCCGCCGGGACGCCGGTCGCGGCATCGAAAATCTGGTTGCGGAACGTCGCGTCGAATTCGTTCCACGAGCCGCGGAGGCTGAGGACGTCGTGCCGGGCGATGCGCCAGTCCATCGTGGCGCCGAACGAATGGCGCGCGGTGACTTTCGGGCCATCGATAAAGCGATAACTGGTCAGCGCCGGATTGGCGATCGTCGCGACGGTCCCGGGGGTGCCGGCGTTGCTCGACGGACTCCAGCGGGGGACGGAGACATATTGGCGGTTGAAGATGTTCGTCTCCATCCCGGTGAGCGTGAAACCGAAATTTTTGGTGACGGGATGGATATAGCTGAATTCAAAATTCGGCTTCAGCTTCACGGTCGGTTCACGCTCGGGTCCGGGGGTCTTGCGGAACGAAATGTAATCCACATCCTGGATACTCTGGTGGAGCATGTTCGCATAGGCCTTGTAGCTGAACTGCGGCCGCGAACGCTCGAACGCGCTCTTGCTCACGAGGTTGATCGTGCCGCCGATCGCGTCGGCGCGGCTTTCGGGCGTCGGTCCCTTGGTCACCTCGATCCGCGAGACGTTGTTGATCGAAAGCTGGTCGAATTCGAACTGGCGGTTGGCGACGCCCGCCCCGGTGCTCGCGACCGGATTGCCATCGATGTTCACCCCGGTGTTCTCCGCCGGCAATCCCCGCACCGAGGCCGTGCGCGCCTCCGCGCCCACGTAGTCGAGCGTCACGCCGGGAATGAATTTCAGGAACTCGCCGATATTTCCCTCGGTGACGCCGCCAAACTCATCCGCCGAGACGACGTTCTTGATGTTCTCCGCAAAGCGCTGCTCGTTGACGGCGATCGCGCTGGCGTTCGTCTCTTTGACGGCGGCAACGATAAACGCGTCGAGCTGCACGGTGGGATCCTTCGCCGCCGCGCCCGCTTCGGCATGGCTGAGATTGAAATCGTGCAGCGCGGTCTGTCCCGCGCCGACATTGAGCTGCGCCGATTGCGGCGGGAGGCTCGTATGGAATACCCGCAGCGTGACGGCGCCGGCCGAGACGCCCATCAGGCGAAATTCGCCAAATTCATTGGTGAATGCCTGCAGCGTGGTGCCCTCGACGGTCACGCGGGCGTTGTTGAGATAGTTGCCGCTGGTGACATTGAGCACGCGTCCTTGAATGGTCGCCGTTCCGGTCGCGGGGGAAGATTGCGCGCGGCCGATCAGACACGAACACGCCGGCAGAATAATCAAGGCGAGCATCATCCGCACCGGGAGGCCGCGTTGGGAGAGATACGTCTTCATGCTATTTATTGGGATTTACGTTAACAGAAATGGTCGTTCGCCGATCGCCTCCGCTCAGCCGGCCGCGTGGCGCGACGGCCGGGCGCGCAGTTGCCACAACAGGATCCAAGCGAGCGGATGCAGCAGGGCCATGAAGTGAAACGCCGGGTCGTAGGAGAGATTCGTGACGAGCGAGCCCACGGCCTTGTTCATCATGAGCCCGCCGAGCGAGCTGCCGGTCGCCACGATGCCGAAGGCGAAGCCGAGCGATTTCTTCGGCACGAGGTCGACGACGAGCGCGCTCAAGTTGATCAGCCACGCCATGTGCGCCAGCACCGCGACCATGCCGACCGCAATCACGACCCACAACGCATCCACGAACGGAATCGCGGCCGCGAGCGGCACGAGCACGGCGCAGCCCAGCATCACCCGCAGCCGGCTCGTCGACGGCGCATGCTTGCGCTTGATCAACCACCCGGACAGCCAGCCACCACCGAGCACGCCAATGTCCGCCGCGATGAAGATCCAAAATGTGACCTTGAGCTGTTCCTGCGAAAGCCCGCGGGAGTCGTAGAGGTATTTGGCAAACCAGAACTGGAAGAAATACCACACCGGATCGGTGAACATGCGGCCGAAGATCAGCAGCCAGATCTCCCGCCGCCCGAAGAGTTGCCACCACTTGCCCCAACCCGGATCGTCGGCGGCGATCACCGTGTCGTTCGCCGCCCCGGCCGCAATCAGCGCCTTCTCTGTATCCGTGATTCGGGGATGCTCCTCCGGCCGCCGATACAGCCACAACCAGGGCACCAGCCAGAACAGCCCGGCGATGCCCGTGACGACAAACGCCGCCTGCCAGCTGTGCCACGACGCGAGCGCCACGATCAAAATCGGTGCCAGGGTGGCGCCGATCGTCGCGCCCAGCGTGTAGACGCCAATTGCAATGCCGCGCTCCCGCGCCGGGAACCACTCCGACACGGCCTTCGGCGCGGCGGTCCAGTTGCCCGCTTCGCCGAGCCCGAGCAGGCCGCGAAACATCCCGAGCGAGCCGACGGAGCGCGCGAAGCCCGTCATGATGTTGGCCAACGACCACCACCCGACAAACAGCGCGAGACTCACGCGCACGCCGAGCCGATCGACGACTTTCCCCGAAAGCAACGATGCCGTCGTATAGGCGATCAGAAACCAGTTGAGCACCGACGCGTAGTCCTCGTTGGTCAGCTTCAGGTCCTTTTGGATCGTCGGGGCAAGAATCGAGAGCGCCTGCCGGTCGATGTAGTTCAGCACCGACGCAAAGAAGAGCAGCGACACGATCCACCAGCGCAGATGCGGAATTTTAGTCATGACTGGAGCAACCGGCGGCTATTTTTGGAGACTCGCCCACTCCGCTTCGATCGAAGCGCCGGCGACGGTCACGCCCTTGATTTGAAAACGGAAGTCCGGCGCGTCGCGCGTCAGGGGCACGGTGAATTCAAACGGATACGCGGCATCGGTGATCGTCTCGCGCCGGCCGCCGGTCTCATAGCTGAGCGACACGCTTCGGAACTTGGCGTCGTCTGCCTGCAAATAAACGAAGGCCGTCGTCGCCGCCGGTCCGAAATTAAGGATCATCGCGCGCGTATCGCCGAACGGCAGTTCGAGGTAATCCTGACGCCACGCATCGGTCGCCTTCGCCCCGACGAGTCGATCCTGGAATTTCGGCACGACCACGAGGCCTTCGATTTCGTAGGCCGCCAGGCCCATCGGCGGCACCGTCACGGTCATCCGGCCGTCGCGGAGCTCGGGCACGGCCGCAGCGCCGTTCATGCTGCGCACACGATACGACTTCGCCGCGGCCTGCGGCAGCACCGCGGAATTGAACGCGATCTCGGTCGTCACGGCCTCGCGCGATTGATTCGTCAGCGCCACGTAGAGTCCGGTCCGGCCGCGGGCGGTGAGATGATTCAGTTCAACCGAGCCGGATTTCAGCAGACGCCGCGGCAGCCAGAGCACCGCGTCGTTCCGCCCGAAAAACTTCCCTGGCCGATCGCCGTAGAATTTGCTCTGCAAATAGGCGTAGCCCTCGATGTGGTGGGACGGAAAGTCGATCGCCCCGCGCGAGCGCGCAAACGCATCGGTGACGAGGAAGTCGAGCAGGATGCTCATGTGCGGCCAGATGTGGTTATAGTGAAAGGAATTCACGCTGAGTGCCTTGTGGTCACGCAGCGGGTAGTCCGCGCGCTCGTAGATCGTGGTGCGGGCGGTGTTGATGTGGTAGCCGGGGAAATTGCGGTAGCGGCCGACCACGGCGGAGCGGGCCACGTCGTGGAGGAGTTGATCGCCGGTGAGCGCAGCGATCCGCAGCATCCACGGCGCGTAGTTGGCCATGAAGATGCCGCGATGCCCCGACATCGTGCCGGACGATTCGGGAGTCAGGCCGATTTCAGAGAGTCGCCACGCGGGCACGCGTTCCTCGGGCGCGCGCATCGGCAGGTGCCCCTTGCTCTTCAGATACCAATACACCGGCGCGTTTCCGCCGGGATTCACGGTCACGTTCTCCTCGGGAATGCGCGGAGCCATCCACGTGAACATCGTATACTGCCGCGCGCCCTGGCGGGCAGCGGCGAGATAGCGCGGCTCGTGCGACGCCTCGTAAAGGCGGAACAGGTCGATCCATTTCGGCACGAAGCCCGTCCAGAAAAACATCCCCGGTTGATCGAAGGCCTCCCCCGGCCGGTCGACGTGCTGCGTCAGATAGGCGTCCGCACCCCGTCTCGCTGCGGTGAGAAAACGCGCCTCGCGGGTCTCCTCCCAGAGCGCCAGCAGGTTCGGCCAGCTCCCGCCCTCCGAGACATCGTCGAGATTCAGCGTGCGATTCCGGCCCGCCATCCGCTCGGCGAGCAGGCGCAACACCGGCGAAGCCCCGTGCGTAATTCCGTAGAGGGTCGTCAGCTCGCTCACCGGCGCGCAGGGTCCGAGCAGCGCGCGCGACGGACTCTGGATCTTCTGCTTCGGATCGAGCGAGAAGAGGAATTTTTCGCGCGAGAGCATGAACTCGACAATCGGATACGCGCGCTGCCGGAAGATTTCCTCGTCGTCCGTCACCAGCGCGAAGTTCAGCGGATTGAGCGAGGACACGTTCTTCACCGCGCCGGGCACATCCGTCGAATACGCGCAGCCCTTCAGCTCATCGACGAACCAACTGTAGCGGCTCATGCCGTAATCGATCATGTTGTCGAGCGTCTCGTTCAGCGAGGCGATGGCGTTGCGGCGATAGTCGCGAAAGCCATAGAGACGGCGGGCGAGCGACTCGTAGGCCGCGGTGACATCGCCGGCGCCGGCGAAGAGGCGGACCTTGAACGAGAAGGCCTGTCCGGACGCGCGCTTCGACTCGGCTCCGCCGAGCATCGGGGCGAATATCATGGGCTGGGCCTCGCCGGCGGCGTTGCGCAGCGCGACGCCAAAGCGGCTGTTATCGAGCATCGGCAAGGGCGAGAAGGGAAGTTCGTCGGCATCGGCCACTACGCCGAGGGTGACATTGCCCTTCCGCACAAACGTCGCGGGCAGCGAACACTCGAACGCGGGCGTGAGAATCGGCTGGGTGGGAAAGCGTTTTCCCTGCCAGATAAACGGCTGCCAGACCTCGGCCACGGCATCGAGCGCGTGGGCGGGCGCGCCCGTGTAGCCCACGGAAAACCACGCGGCGCGCCGCGGCGTGAGCGTGAACGCGAGCACGGGTTCGCCCTCGCCGGCGGGCAGCGTGAGCGTGGCGGCCAGGGCGAAGTCGGCTTGATCGGCGAAGGCGAAACGGAGCACGCCGCCGTCGCGCGTGACGGCGGTGGCGCGGACGCGCGTCAGCGGTGCGGCGGCAAAAACATCGGCCGTGCGCTGTTGCGTATCGCCGTCGAGGATGCGGTCGTCAAAGCCGTCGCCCGCCTGCGCGGTGGAACGCTTGGCCTTTTTGAGCGCGGCCCCGGCCGGCGCGACGGCCCTCTGCCAGGTGACGAGGTTGTAGGAGACGCGCGGAATGTTGCCCGGCCGCATCGCAGGTTTCGGGTCGGCCGTGGCCACGAGCACCACGAAATCGCCGCGAAAGAGCCACGAGCCGGCGTCCTTGGCCGTGAGACGCACGGCCCCGCCATCGGAGGGTTCGACCGTGTAGCGATCGTTGGCGAGCGGCTGCGCACAGAGGGGGGAAAGCACCAGGGCCGCGAGCAGCGACCGGAGTTTGAAAAGGGGAATCATGATCATTTCTCCTGGAAAACCGACAAGTCCCACTGGTTGCGCCAGCGGATGATCGGGCGGTCGCCCTCGAATTCGAGGGGCAGCCAGATGTAGCCGGACGTGATGGGATTCTGCGGCTGGTTGATATCGAACATGGCAATCCACGCGTCGCGGCGTCCGGCGACCGGATACACGAAGGTGCTCTGCCCGCCGAAGGTTTTTTCCGGACCGAGATTATTGTGGGGATTTATTCCGCGACACGGATTGCCGAGGGCTTGATACGGGCCGGTGACCTTGTCGGCCACGAACATGCGGGCGGCATTGGGGGCCCAACCGCTGCTACCGGAACCGAGAAAGTAAATTTTGGTTCCGCGGCGAAACAGCGCGGGCGCTTCGGTTGAGTGGGTGATTCCCGCGAGTTCCACGTAGTCGCCGGCGGGCCGCAGACCGTCGGCGGACATGCGGCCGCAGACGTGTGCCTTGTCCGGCTTGCGCACGCCGAGGTGGTAAACCGAGCCATCGGGGTCAGAAAAAAGGGTGAAGTCTCCGGTGCCGAATGGACTGTTGCCGCCGAGAAAGCGCCCCTGGTAGTGAAACGGTCCCGTCGGCTCGGTCGCGGTCGCGACCCCGACATAAGCGTAGTCGGTGCCGGTTTTTCCGCCCTGCGACTTGGGCGGGTAGAGTTTGAAATAGAGGATAAATTTTTTCGTGGCGGTGTGATAGATCACCTTGGGCCGGTCGAGAATGGAGGCGTCAGCCAGGTCGGGATGAGCGCCCGGCGCGAAGACGGACAGCACCAGCCCGGCGTCCTGCCAGTTGAGCAGATCGTCGCTGATGTAGCAGCGCACCCCGGCCTCGTTTTTCTCGGCCTCGGTTTTGCCCGCGATCTTGTGGGCCCCATACCAGTAGTGGCGGCCACCGAAATCGAGTATGCAGAAACCGTGGGCATTGAGGTGCGTGCCCTGCGAATCCAGCCAAGGCTGGCCCGGATGGCACTGCGTATTCGTGCGCACGCCTGCTTCAGCCGCGACGGCCGCGTGGCCGAAAACGAGCGGCGCGACGACGGCGCCCAGCCTAAGCATCGCCGCGAGCGGACGCAGCCAGTGACTGACGTGCGAGGATGGGCAGCAGGCGGTGGTCACGGGCGGCGTTATTTTCCGGCTGAGGTCCTACGATCAGAACCGCACACCCGCGGTGACCCGCACGGTGCGGCCCTCGGGATAGTAGGCGGCGACGGTCAGGGCTTTGCGGTCGAGGACGTTGGCGACGTTGAGCGACAGGTCGAGTTGCGTGCCACCGCCGCCACCCTGAGCCGGGTCGCCCGCGGCCATGCCGGAGATGAAGGGGGCCTGCTGGTCGAGATCGAACAACTGGAACACTTTCACGAAATCTTCGGTGAGCACGGAGACGGCAAAGGGCAGGTTGATAATTTCGGTGGCGACGCGGGTGCCCGAGGTGCTCTCCGTCGCGATGAAGCTGTCGTCCTTGGCGGTGTTGACGCGAAACTCGCCCAGCACATAGACATCTTCCGACGCAGGTTTCGCTGCATTCTGGGCGAGCGCGACTGCGGCGGAAACCACGACACTCAGCAATAGAAACCCAAGAGCAGGGATTTCGGTTTTCATGAGGGAAAGGGATTGGGGAGGTGTGCCAGGGCGAGGATTCGACCGACCGGAGACGGGAAAAACGATTGTGAATCCCGCGGGTGCGGACGCGAATGTGATGACATTGAAACCCTTCAATTCGGACGCCCGCCTTCGCTCTGGCGCGGAGCCGGCGAATTGACGACGTGCCCGCAGACTAAACTACGGTCACCGAACGGCGCGCCGCGCCGAAAAGGGCGAGTGCCGGCGCGGCGCCTACACGCCCCAACCGGCGCGGTAGGCGTAGCCGGGGCCGGCGAAGATATCGGCATCCGGGCGATTGGGGAAACGGCCCGCAGCGGCGTCCCACTCGAGACGGGCTTGGGCGCGTTGCGCGGCGACGCCCAGCAACACGACCTCGGTGAGGCCGGCGGCGTAGTCAAAATCGGAGCCGCACTTGGGGCCGCCGCGGATGGCGGCGGTCCATTCGGTGAACGGGCCGCCCGCGATCCGCGGGATGGACTTCGGTGGCAGTGCGCCCGCCAGCGCCTGCATGCGCTCCTCGGGGAGAAGGCGGCACGAGCCGCTGTGCGACGTGACGCTCATAATGCCCTTGGTCCCGTAGAAGAGGCTGCCACCGCTCTCGGAGAGTTTGAAGCCGGGAACCGGCAGCGGCGGTTTCATCGTGCCATCCAACCACTTCATTTCCACGGGACCACGCCCGCCGCGGGCCGGAAATTTCCACGTCACAGCGGTTGAGGCCGGGAAGGTCGTCGCATGCTGCTTGGTGGTGGCGGCCTCCACGCTCGACGGCGAGCCGAGATCGAGCGCGTAGAAAGGCGCGTCGAGCTGGTGGCAACCCATGTCGCCCAGGGAACCGGTGCCGTAGTCCGTGAAGCCCCGCCAGAAAGAAGGCACGAGTTCGGGACGGTAGGGACGCTGCGGCGCAACCCCAAGCCAGAGATCCCAATCGAGTGTCGCGGGCACGGGGGTCTCGTTGGGATTCGCGTCGGGATCGAAATCGGCCGGGTAAAACCACGGAGCGCGCGGACGGTCCGTCCACGTGTGCACGGTGTGGACTTCGCCGATCAGACCGGCCTGCACCCACTCGCGCGCCAATCGGATGCCCTCGGCGGTGCGGCCCTGGTTGCCCATCTGGGTTACAACGCCAGCGGCTTTGGCGGCGGCATGAAGGCGCCGCACTTCCGTGAGGCAGCGGCACATGGGCTTCTCCACGTAGACATGTTTTTTCCGGGCGATCGCCGCCATCGCGATGGGGAAGTGCATGTGGTCGGGAGTCGCGATCGCCACGGCGTCGATCTTGTCCTCCATCTGCTCGAACATCACGCGGAAGTCCTTGAACCATTTCGCTTCTTTCAGCCGCGCCGCTTCGGGCGTCGCCTTCTTCCCGCCGGCGAGGCCCGCGCGGCTGCGCTTCTCGTCCACATCGCACAGGGCGACGAATTGCTCATCGGCGAGACCGGCGAGCGCCGCGCCGCCGCGGCCGCCGACCCCGACTTGCGCGATGCGCAGGCGTTCGTTGGGCGAACGCGTGCCTTGGCCGCGCAGGCCGTGCGGCAGAATCAGGACGGACCCGGCGGCAGCAGCCGTCGCCAGAAACTGGCGACGAGTTGGCAGAGATAACCGAGATGAGTGTCCGGCGGAAGGCGGGGGTGAGGTTAGGTTCATCGAAAAGGGTATGGCGATTTCCGGTGCGGCTACAGGCCGGTGCGTCGTGACAGGACTTCCTGCATCCAACGGCGAGTAGCCACCGTCGACGGGCGATCTTCGAGATACTCCCCATCGACGTGCACGTGGGCGCCGAGGTTGGCCGGGGCGGCGAACCACGGGCGCCCTTGCAGGCGGACGGCGCGTTCATCCCAGCCGACGCCGACTTTGTTCCAGCCGGCGCCGTCGGCGGGCTTCCACGGTCGGCCGGGATTTGTGCCGACGAAGGCCCGCCACAACGAAGCGATCCGGTCGTCGCGCAGTGCGAGGTAATTGGCGGCGTATTCACCGCGGGAGAAACCGACGAAGAAAACGGCGCCTGCGTCGCCCCCCCATTTCTCGCACACCGAGCGCACCGCCGCGACGCAGTAGTCTGCGGTTTTGTCGATGTTGCCCCACCCGTCGATCTGTTCGCGTTGTCCGTCCCCGCTGATGAAAGGCAGATTGAGGCAGATGAATTTTTCGCCCCGCGCCAAACCGTAGGCCATGGTTCCCTGATCCGTGTAGCCAGTCGAGTGGCAGAATTTGTGGTAGAAGACATTGCCGGTGTATTCGACGATGACCGGATATTTCACGCCCGGCCTCCACTCGCGGGGCAAGGTCAGCACGTGAGTGACGCTCGTCTTTTCCCAACCGGGCAATTGCTGATAGACGCGCCGCCCTGGCCCGGGCGGATCGCGGGAGATGTCGGGCACCAGCACGCGGCGCGAGACATCGGGCCGTTCGGGCGGCGCATCGCCGGTCGCGCGAAGGCTCCGCACGCGAAGCGAGGGCGTGATGCGACTGTCGCCGACGACGAGTTCCAGCCAGCGAATCGAGGCCGGGTTCGTCGCCGGGGTGTAGACATCCTTGCCGGGATAGCGGGTGTGCAGGTCGATCTTGAACGTTCCGCGTTGCCCGGGGGCGAGCGTCTCGCGCCCGGCGGTGGGGCCGCCGTCGGGCGTGAACGTGCTCACGCCGCCCCACCCCTGGCCCGACAGTGCCCAAAAGGTGAAGCGCAGGGGCTTGTCTCCGGTGTTCTCGATGTCCGCCTCGAAGAGGCGAAAGCGCGAAAGGTCCTGCGAATTCCCCGGCAAGGGAAAGATCACCCCACTGTCGGAGGCAGGCACGGTGCCCTTGATATCCAAGGCACCGTCCGTCACGGCGATCGTCACGCCCCGCGCGGTGAGTTGGGCCGGATCAAACGAGCGGCCGAAAGTGAGCAGTTCCACGGCATTCGCGGAGACGGCGGCGAGGATCAAGGCCCCGGCGCCGAGCAGCGAGCGAACAGATTCCGGGGAAGCGTGCATGGGCAACGGAAAATGACGGAGGAGGATTACGAGAAGAGCGCCGTCACCGGCCGGCCCTTGTCGGCCACGGTGAAAGGCCGGCCTGAGGGCGAGTGTTCGATGTGGTCGACGTTCATCCCGAGCGCCATCGCCACGGTCGCGTTGAAGTCGGGCATCGTGACGGGGTCCGCCGCGACGTGTTCGCCGATGGCGTCGGACTGGCCGTGGACATAGCCGCCTTTCGCGCCACCACCGGCCAGCCACCACGTGAACACACCGGGATGATGGCCGCGCCCGGCGGTGACGGTGCTGATCTGCGGCGTGCGACCGAATTCCGTAGCCATGACCACGAGCGTGCTCGCGAGTAAACCGCGTTGATGGAGATCCTCGAGCAGCGCGGCCATCGTCTGATCCACCGAGGGCGTCATGAGGCGCATGGATTTGATCTGATCGTTGTGCGTGTCCCAGTTTTGATCGTCCTCCACTTCGATAAATCGCACACCCGCCTCGACCAGCCGGCGTGCCAGCAGGCAGCCCTTGCCGAACGTGTGCGCGCCGTAGGCCGCCTGCGTCTTCGCGTCTTCGCGCGTGATGTCGAAGACCTTGAGATCCTCGCTTTTCATGAGGGCGGCGGCCTCCTGTTGGATCTTGAGATAGGCGGCCGCGTCGCGATGCGGCGTCTGCTGCACAAAGTGGCTGCCGATGGCCCGGGCCAGGGCAATCCGGCGGTTGAAATCCGCCTCGCTCACCGCGGCGGGCAGCGCGGAGTTCTGCAAACCCGCGCCCGGATCGACGATCGGCAGCGGGGCGAGGTGGGTGGGGAAGTATCCGCTTCCTGGATGCTGCGGGCTGCCGTTGATGAGGACGTTGCCCGGCAGCAGCCGGTTCTCCGAACCGAGCAGCTTTACGACCCACGAGCCGAGCGCCGGGTGCCGGATGGTCGGGGTCATGAAGTGGCTCGTATGCGCCGAATAGGTGCCGAGCTCGTGGATGCCCTGCGTGGAGGTCATCGAACGCACGAGCGAGATGTGGTGCATCTGCCGCGCGAGCCGCGGAAACCACTCGGAGATCTGCACGCCGTCCGCACTCGTCCCGATGGCGCGCACGCCGCCCATCTCAGGCCGGCCTGGTTTCGGATCAAACGTATCGATGTGCGACAGTCCCCCGCGCAAATAGAGGAAAATCACGTTTTTCGCCCGGGCGCGGGGTGGCGCCCCGGCGGCACGGAAGGCCCCCAGGCCCGGCAGCAGACTCACGCCAAGAAAAGTTTTGACGAAGCGTTCCACAAACGCGCGGCGGGACAGGTCGGTGATGATCGATTTCATGCGGGGAAAAGGGGCGGTTAGCGCTGGAAGAGAAACTCGGGCGAGTTCAGCAGCGCCCAAATCGTGTCTTCCGCCGGCGTGAGGCTGGAGGCGGTGAGGCTGGCCAACGTGGCGAGTTCTCCGTCGGTCGGGGCGCGCACGAAGACGGCGCGGTAGATGAGCGACCGCATCCGGTCCCTGCTCCCATCGGCTATCGCCAACTGGCGCCGCAGGTGGGAACCGGGCGCGACGATGCGCGTGACCAGATCGCCGTTCATCAGGGCCAGCGCGTGCGTGGTGTTGGGATCGCGGTTGAAGGCATCGATCTCGCGCCGGTCCGACTGGCCGAACTGGCGCAGGAAGTGGCCGAGCGGCAGCGGCAGCGGGATCTCCGAGGCGCGGAGAAAATCCCGTGGCAACGATTTCCAGCGCGGATCGGTTTCCGGCGCCGATTCTGCACTGCCCATTTCCAGCGCCTGCAGCGCCGGGCTGAAAAAGGTCTCGTTCTCCCGGACATGGTCGGCCTGCACGCGCCGCACCTCGGCGACATTCCCGCGAGCCTGCGCGGCGGCGAGTTCTTTCTTCTGTTCCGCGAGACGGAGCGTGTGTTCGCGGCGCCGGGCGCGGTAGGCCATTTCGTCGCGGGACCGCGCGATGATCTCATCGGCGGTCATGGTGGTGAGCCGGCGCAACCGCGCGGGATTCAAAAGGGATCCTTCGTGGCGCACGGCGGATTTGCGTTCATCGAGGTCCGGCACGAGGAGCACGAGGTGCGAATCCCAGATCTGCTCGGCCGACAGCCGCCGCAGCAGCGGTCCGTGCAAGCCGAAGGCCGACCCGGGCTCGGGTCGCTCGCGCACCGCTTCGCTCTGATACAGTCGCGTATTCAGCAGCAGGGCGAGAAACGCCCGCTCGTCGAAACGAAAGCCGATCAGTGCGGACGTGAGGTGGTCGAGCAACTCCCGGTGCTCCGGATGCGGCAGCGCGGACAGGCTGTCGACGGGCTCGATCAGGCCGGCACCCATGACGCGTTTCCAGAGCCGGTTGGCGGCGTTCTTGGCAAACCGCGGATTGCGCGGCGAGGTCATCCACTCCGCAAAGGCGCGCCGGCGGTCGCCGTCGACGATCGGGGCTTCGTCGCCAAACAGCGTTCGCGGCGAAACGGGCTGGCCCCGCGCGGCGTGATCGTAGGCATAGGTCGCCGGAAACGTGAGCGGCTTGTCCGTATCCGTGGTGAGCCGCTTCAGCGGCGAGATCGCGCGGCTCACGCCGTCCTGCAGCGCCGCGTCCTTGCCCATCCGTGCCAGGAGTGCCTTGAGCTCCGGCCACTGCTTGACGTTGTCGTTGGAATAGCCGCTCGGGCTGCTGAGATTTGACACGCTGGCGGTGAAAGCCGCCATCTGGAAAAAGTCCTTCTGGGTCACCGGCTCGAGTGGGTGGTCGTGGCATTGGGCGCACTCCATGCGCGTGCCGAGGAAGACCCGCGACAGGTTCGAGGCGTGGTCCAACGGCATGCCGAGATCGCGCAGGTAGAATCCAGCCGCGCCGTTTTCCCAGAGGTAGCCCTTGGCGGTGATGAGCTGGCGCACCGTCTCGTCATGCGGCAGGCCCGCGCGGATGGCGTCCTTCACCCAGTCGTCGTAGAGCCAGGCCGGTTGCCCGCCGGCCAGCGCGCGCGGGTTGAGGCGGAGCTGGTCCGCCTTCCAGTTATACGTGTGGCTCACGTAGCCCTCACCAGCGAGCAACGCGTCGATCAGCCGGGCCCGCCGGTCCTCGCCGGCGTCGGCGAGGAGGCGCGTGCTTTCCTCCAGGCTCGGGATGCGGCCGGCGACGTCCAGATAGACGCGGCGCAGGAACACCTCGTCGCTGACGGGCGCGTTCAGCTTGGTGCCCTTCGCCGAGTGGTGGCGGTCGATCAACGCATCCACTTGGCGGGCGACCTCCGGCACCGCCGTGCGAGAGACCGCCGCGCCGGGCTCAGCGCGCGATGCCTCGCGATGCTCGAACTTTACCCATCCATCCAACTTTGCCCCGGCGGCGATCCAGGCGCGCAGCAACGCGCGTTCGGCGTCGGAGAGAGGCTGCGCGCCGCCCTTCAGCGGGGGCATCACGTCCTCATCGGTGTGCGGCATCGACACACGCTGCAGCAGCTCGCTTTCGTCGGGCTTGCCGGGCGTTACGACCCCGGCGTCGGCCAGACCTTCCGCCGAATCCAACCGCAGCCCGCCCTTGGGTTTCGCCTGTTTCTCGCTGTGGCAGCTGAAGCAGTGACGATACAACACGGGGAGCACGTCAGCTTCGAACCGCGGCGTCGCGACGGCCCCGCGCGACACCGCGAAGCCAAGCAGCATGAAAAGCGACAATCTCATCATGGGGTAGTTAATGGAGTAACGGCGTGGCCATGCGGACCAAAGGGGCGTCGCCGGGACCGGCGAAGACATCGCAATCCGGGCGATTGGGTAAACGGCCGGCGGCGGCGTCCCACTCGAGGCGGGCTTGGGCGCGTTGCGCGGCGACGCCGCTCTCGGAGGCGGGCACTGTTCCCTTGATCTCCAAGGCACGGTCCGCCACGGCAATCGTCACACCCCGCGCGGTGAGTTGGGCCGGATCAAACGCGGGTTTGAAATCGAACAATTCTGTCGCGCTGGCTACCGCAGGCGCCGCCAGCAAGATGCCCGCACAAAGCAGACGTTGAAGGCATCCGGGGGATGCGCGCAATGGTTTCACAATGATGTCGTTGGGAGTGCTGAAGCGGCTAAACGCGCTTTCCTTGAAACCCTTCAATCCCGGGTCCCCCATCAGAAACTGCCCTTCACGCCTATCACGATGTATGAAGGGGTGACGTAGCGTTGGTAGGCTTGGGCAAAGGCTGGGGTATCCGGCGCCCGGCGATACACCAGGCGATCCTTGGCGAACACGTCGTCCCAGTTCACGTAGAGGGCGAACTTCTTGGTCAGGGCGTATTCCGCGCTGATCCCGTAGCGGGTGGAGGCCGCTTGATATTCATAGGTGGACTGCGGGATGAACCCTTCGGCCGAGGTGCCGGGAACCACCACCACTTCCGCCCGCTTCGTTTCGGCCTGATAGGCGCAAGTCAGACGGACGGAAAAGCGCGGCCGGATGTAGTTCAACCCCGCCGTCAGAGAATCGGGACTGAAACCCACGAAATCCGCCGCATTGCGTCCACCCACCTTCAGATGCGTATAGTTCACCCAAGCCTGCACCAGCTGCAGCCACGACGGCACGAACAGCAGATCCTGCCGGTAGCTCAGCTCGATGCCGTCCAGCGTCGCATCGCCAACATTTTCCCAGCGGCGCAGGACGTAGTTGTCGGCCAACATATAATCTATGTCTCCCTCCGGGATGCCGTATGCCTCGAGCGTTGCCGCCGTGGTCGGCTGGCCGCGCTGCGCGAAGAAGTTGCTGATCTTCTTGTGATAGACCCCGACGGAGCCGAATCCTCCCTTCAGATGATAGGAGTCGAGGGACAGGTGGAAACTATCCGCAGTCCAGGGCTCCAAGCCGGGATTGCCGACAACGATAGTGCGAGCGGTGGTAGCATTGGTGTCGGTGGGAACCGGCACCGTGATCCCGGCTACGACATATTGCACATCCGGGCGGCCGAGCGTCCGAGCGTAGGCCGCCCGCGCCACCAGGTTCTCGGTAAACGCGTAATTGGCGTTCAGGCTGGGATAGAACCCGTCGTAGTTCTGGCTCTCGAAATTTCCACGCTCCTGATTGATGAGCCTGAGCCGCTCCTCGGCGTTGTTGGTGATGGGGATCAACGCGCCGCTGCTGTTGCGCAGCAGGTTGCCCGCCGCATCCCGCTGGTAAATGGCGAAGTTGTTCCGCTTCATGCTCCAGCCCTTGAGATCGGTTTTCTCATAGCGGGCGCCGCCAATGATGTTCAACCGGCCGGCAAGCAGGCGCAGATCGAACCGGAAATAGCCGGCCAGGATATCCTCCATCATCCGCTTGGAATTCTGCGCGCGGTTCTGGATATGAGTGGTGTTCAGGGTGAAATACTCCGGGTGTTGCACGAAGAGATCATAGGCCTTCACCGGGCTGATCCAGCGCACCGGGTTCCCGTTCATTTTCACCTCGATCGACTCATCCACGAGGTCATAAAGCGAGACGGCGGTCTGGCCGCTGGCCCGGCCGACAAAGGTGTAGTTTTTGACTGGCCGGGTGTCGTCCTTGTCGAGGCGGTTGTAAGCACCGCCGATCTTGAGTGTGAGGTTACGGCCGATCGCGCGGCTTAAGTTCAGGCGCCCGGCCGTGAGGTCCGTCTGATACATGGCATACTCCTCGTTCGCCGTGCCGAGCGTGTAGTTGTTGGCGTTGAAGGGATCCAGCAGCGTGCCGTTGGCGCGGGTGATCGTATAGGTTTCCGGCCCGATGCTCGACCCCCTCCCGATGCCGTCACCGCGGATGTTGACGTTGAGGGCGTTGGCCAGGACGCCGTTGAAGTAGCCCTTGCCGATGCTGCTGCGCTCGCGGTCGGCGGCGGACTGGGATGCCTGCGCGTCGATGTTCCACACCGGGCCGCGATGCTGATGCTTCAGCGAAAGCATTCTGGTGTCGGTGGTCGCGTCGAAATTCGACGGATTAAGGGTGCCCATTTCGAAACGCCCGGTGGTGCCGCGGCTTTCGGTATAATCCGCGTTACCGATCGCATCGTAATTGGCGTTGATGCGAGAGGTGAAAAAACTCATGGCCTTCTTGTCGAGCACAGCCCGTTGCTGAACCTGCAGGCTGAGCGTGTCATTTTTCGACAGTTTCCAATCGACGCCCACCTGAATATTTTCGGTCCTGGAGATCGAGGCCTCCTGGCGCCATTGCGTGATCGCGAGCGCGAAGTCCTTCGGCGCGCCGGTCGCAAGGTAGGTGTCCTTCAAATTCCAGAAGGCGACTTCCGAGGGTGTGTCGTCCGTCGGCCGCTGGCGCCAGGAGCGGGACACGCCCAGACTGACCGCGAGGCGCTTCCCCACCGGGAAGGCGTAGCTCAGGCTGAATGAGGGCTCCTTGTGACGCGGCGACGCCCGGTCGTGGGGCTGCCGCGAACCACCATCAAAACCCAAGCCGTCCACGTTGTTGAAATTCATATACGCTTGGTAGCGTCCGACCGGGCGCTTGAGGCCCGTTCCGGTCTTCGCGATCAGGTTCATCGAACCGCCCAAGCCTGAAGCCGGCAGGTCGGGCGTGGGCACCTTCGAGACCTCCACGCGGTCGATATTCAGGATCGGCACGTCCTGCAGCGCCGCGGCGCGGCTGCTGGTCGCGCCAAAGCCCGTGGCCGCGACGTCCACGCCGTCGATCTGGATGTTGGACATTTCCGCGGGAAACCCGCCCAGGGCGATCCGGCCGGGATGCTCCCCGTCGTCCAGAATGGTGACACCGGGCAGAAAGCGCACATAATCGCCGATGTTTTCCTGGCCGCGATCTCCGAGTTCGTCGAACGAGACCACGTTCTTGATGTTGGCCGCATGGCGCTGCACGTTCATCGCGACGGCCTGGCCGCTCATCGTCTGTTCCGCGACCACCTGAAATTTCTCCAGCACTATCGGCTGGCCTTCCGCGCCGCGACGGTCGGTTCCCTCGCGACTGAGCTGGAAGTCCCGCGCAACCTGGCCGCCCGGCGGCACCGTCACCCCTGACGTTTGCGACACGAAGCCCAGATAGGAAACTTCCAACTCGATATCCTTGGCCGGGGCTCCTCGGAGATAAAACCTGCCGTCGTCGTCTGTCAGCGTCTCCTGGGCCGTGCCTCGGATGGCCACTTTAGCCCGGCCAAGCGGGGAACCGCTCACCGCGTTGGACACGGTGCCTTGGACCGCGCCCATGGGCTCGCCCGAGGATTGGGCATGACCGCCAAGAACAAAAATGAGCGACACCAACAAACTCAGAACAACACGTCGGCGGGCATTACGCGCTCCATTTCGCCAGGAGGAAGTAAGGAATAATTTGGAGTTCATCGGGTTTGGGTAATGGGATTGGGTGGACGAATTTGTGATGGCCTGCGCTACGGCGCTGGCGCTCTCCATTCGATCCTGACGGGG
>Ga0163144_10008602_pt1 | contig 22071 bp, 10 predicted proteins | sample OliLak19BULKMAT1_FD_123175 | JGI IMG/M metagenome (GOLD analysis project Ga0163144, IMG submission 123175) | Freshwater microbial mat bacterial communities from Lake Vanda, McMurdo Dry Valleys, Antarctica - Oligotrophic Lake LV.19.BULKMAT1 | ecosystem: Environmental > Aquatic > Freshwater >... | reverse complement strand
TAAGCCTCCGAGGATTCCCACGCAAGATGGTTTCCGCCCATACTCCCTCAAACCGAAAATAACTCGGAGGGTTCACACCCTCCGCTCGCCGGCTGAATGACTAACTTACCGCGCGCTCGGCCGCCAGGAATCCGCAGGTCTTGTGCGCACCATCGCAGAATGGCTTGTTCGACGACGCGCCGCAGCGGCAAAGGGAAAACGTCTCTTTGCCTTTCAGGTCGAACACGTTGCCCGCCGCATCGGTCACGGTCACAGGGCCTGTGACCAGAAACGGACCATTATCTCGTACCTGAACTTTGAAATCGGACATGAATGATCAGCCTTGGAGCGGGTTGATGGAATTCTGATTGTTGCCTGAACGCTAACGGCTTGGCATCTCGTCCGCAACGAACGCCGGACACATCGGCAATCAGGCGAGAATTCCTGCGACGACTTCTCCATGAACGTCGGTCAGTCGATGATGGCGGCCCTGGAACTTGAATGTCAGCGATTCATGATCGACACCAAGCAGGTGCAGGATCGTGGCGTTCAGGTCATGAACATGGACCGGATGGCGAGTAATATTGTAACTGAAGTCATCGGTCTCGCCGAGAGTCGTGCCAGGTTTGATTCCGGCTCCCGCCAGCCAAACGGTGAAGCAGCGAGGATGATGGTCGCGTCCATAGTCGTCCGGAGTCATTTTTCCCTGACAGTAGGCAGTTCGACCGAATTCACCGCCCCAGACGACCAGGGTGTCGTCCAGCAGTCCTCTCTGCTTCAAGTCCTGCACCAAAGCAGCCGTCGGCTGGTCCGTCGTCCTGCATTGCAGGGAGATATTTTTGGGAAGTTCCAGATGCTGGTCCCAGCCGCGGTGAAACAGCTGAACAAACCGGACACCCCGTTCGCACAAACGCCGGGCAAGCAGGCAATTCCAGGCAAACGTCCCAGGCTTTCGGGCGTCTTCTCCATACAAGTCAAAGGTACTGGCAGGTTCGCCTGAAATGTCGGTCAGTTCCGGAACAGACGTCTGCATGCGAAAGGCCATTTCGTACTGCGCAATCCGTGTCGTGATTTCCGGATCTCCGACTTCCTGCAGTTTGATTTCATTCAGCGCTGCAAGATCATCCAGAAAACCGCGACGAAGCTGACGGCTCATTCCGGGCGGATCGGAAAGAAACAGCACCGGGTCACCCTGTGGCCGAAACTTTACGCCTGCATACCGAGTTGGAAGAAAGCCGCTGCCCCACAGACGATCGTAGAGCGGCTGATCACCCGTTCCGGAAATCATGGCGACAAAGGCCGGCAGCTCACTGTTCTGACTGCCCAGTCCGTACGACAACCACGCGCCCATGCTGGGACGTCCTGCCAGTTGAGAACCGGTCTGCATCAACGTGATCGCCGGGTCATGGTTGATGGCCTCTGTGTGCATCGACTTGATAAAACACAGATCGTCCGCGATTTTCGCTGTATGCGGCAACAGTTCGCTGATCAAGGCACCACTGCTGCCATGGCGCGCGAACTGAAACTTCGACGGAGCAACCGGAAAGCTCGGCTGACTGCTCGTCATGCCGGTCAGTCGTTGCCCCCGCCGGATCGAATCAGGCAATTCCGATCCCCGAAGATCGGCCAATCCCGGTTTGTGATCAAACAAATCGAGCTGCGATGGGGCTCCGGACTGAAACAGGTAGATGACTCGCTTCGCCTTTGCAGGGAGTCCCGGAAGACCCGGCCGCTCTGGACGGGCGATCGACTCCTGAGCCAGCGTGCGGCCATCCTCGTTCACCAACGACGCCAGCGCCGCAAGACCCACGGCCTGGGCACCGCGGCCAAAAAAATGCCTGCGAGTTTCAAATTGACATCGATCGGAGTTTGTGGTCATGGGATGGGCCCGGCAGGTGCAAACGTGTCAATTCTGATTCACCACTTCATCAAGATTAAGGATCAAACTCGTGACCGTCGTGAAGGCGGCAAGTTCGCAGGCGTCCAGTTTCGTATCCACTTCGGACTCACCAGTATGAATGAACCGTTCCGCCGAGGACGGGTCATTGCGGAATTCTTCAAGACTGCGACTGAAACGTCGCTGCAGCACTTCAAGTTCTGCCGCCTTTGGCTGTCTCGCTGTCAGCGCCGCGAAGGCCTGCACAAGGCGATCGGCCGTTGATCCGTTGATGTCCGTCATCAGCCGCTGAGCGAGAACTCGTGCAGCTTCCACGAACGTGACGTCATTCATCAGCGCGAGCGCCTGCAGCGGTGTGTTGGTTCGTGTCCGCTGAACCGTACAGGCTTCACGAGTTGTCGCATCCAGTGTCAGCATCGTTGGCGGAGCAACCGTGCGCTTCCAGTAGGTGTAGAGGCTTCGCCGGTAAAGATCTGCGCCATGAGACTGCGTGTATTCAATATCGGTTGCGATCTCCTGCCAAAGACCGACCGGCTGATACGGCTTTACGGATGGACCTCCCATTGTTTCGTTCAGAAGTCCGCTGACGAAGAGTGCCTGATCACGGATCGTTTCGGCGGGAAGACGTCCCCGTCTTCCTCGGGCGAGCAATCGATTGTCCGGATCGCGCAGAAGCATCTCCGGCGAGACTTGTGACGACTGTCGATACACGGAACTTGACACAATCAGTTTCTGCAGAGCCTTCACGTCCCAACCGCTGCGAACAAACTCCGTCGCCAGCCAGTCCAGCAGTTCCGGATGACTTGGGCTTTCTCCCTGAGCTCCGAAGTCCTCGGTCGTTTTGACAAGCCCCTCGCCGAAATACCGTTGCCAGAAACGGTTGACAGCGACTCGCGCCGTCAGCGGATGATCGGGACTGACCAGCCACTGAGCGAATCCCAGACGATTGTTCGGAGCATTGACCGGCAGGGATGGGAACACTGCCGGGACTCCGGGCTGCAATCGTTCTCCCGGCTGGTCGTACTGGCCGCGAATCAGAACGTGAGTTTCGCGTGGAGGCTGCATATCCTGCATGACCATGACGGTTGGTACGCTCTCGTCAAGCGTCCGCCGCTGCTGACGGAGTTCAGCAAGGCGCAGGTGAGCTTCGCGGATCGTCGTCGGAGCATGACTCTGCAGATAATACTCTGTGAGCTTGAGCCGCTGAACTTCAGAACGAGATCGCGCAGGCATTGCCAGAATCTCCGAGACCGTTTGTGGCACGGCGAGCAACTGAACCTCGGCAGTCGACAAGTCCCGACCATAGATCCGGACGTCATCGATCACCCCGGCAAAGTGACTTTGCCCGCCTCCGATCCTCACAGGTTCCTTTGGCAGCGCAAAGGTCTGGTTGATTCGGTCAAGTTTGACCTCCATCGGAACGGGACTGCCGTCGACGAAGACCTTGATTCCGGCTGCCACGCGAGAGCCGTCATAGGTCACCGTCACATGATGCCACTCATCCAACGGAAACGGATCACGGCTTTCGACACGAATGGCATCATCGAGCCAGCGATTGATCAGATTCACCTGGACTCGGCCTTCGCTGAGATGGACAGAGTACCCCGCTCCCTGGTCGACCTCGGTCATTCGAGACACGAGCGTTCCATTTTCGCCTGTCGCACGCACCCAGGCCGCGATCGAAAACTTGTCGAAATACCCGAAGTTGGCAGTGTCGCCGACTTTGACCAATGAGCGGCCGTCAAACCGAGCGGCTTGCCCCAGCAGACCTTCAGCATATGTCGCAGGGGCGACTTTCGGGACAGTGTCAACGTCAGCGCCCACACGTGGCCCAGTTGCTCCGCGACTGGAGTCGTCAGCAGCATCCTCGAACACGGCCTCAACGTTTCGAGCTGAGTCCGTCAGATTCCCGTCGAAGCGAAGATGGCTGACAAGTCCTTCTGTTACCGACAAGTCGAGCGACTCGTTGGCCGAGAAGCCGGCTTCCCATACTGCCTGAGTCTCATTCAGTTCTTTCCGGAAGTTCTTCACACTCACTTCAGCCGAATCAATTTGTTCGTCGAGTCGCGCCAGATGAGCCTGCTGCTCCGGCAGCGGTGCTTTGATCCACGGCGGAGAGTTCCCTTCTTTGATGGCACGGCCATTCTCGGGGATGTTGTTGAAGTAGGCGAAGACCTGATAGAAGTCCTTTTGCCGGATCGGATCGTACTTGTGATCGTGGCAGCGCGCACATCCGATCGTCAGCCCCAGCCAGACCGTGAATGTTGTGTCGACGCGGTCAGCGACATACTCGACCTGGTATTCTTCGGGGATGATTCCGCCTTCTGCATTGCCACGATGATTGCGGTTAAAGCCCGTGGCAATCTGCTGATCCAGCGTGGGATTCTCCAGAAGATCACCGGCCAGTTGTTCGATCGTAAACTGATCAAATCGCTGGTTCGTGTTGAACGCATGAATCACCCAGTCGCGCCATCGCCACATGTACCGGGGTCCGTCGTTCTGATATCCGCTGGTGTCTGCATATCGAGCAGCATCCAGCCATGCAACAGCCATTTGTTCTCCATAGCGAGGTGACGCCAGCAGTCGGTCAACTGCGGTTTCCCAGGCGTCGGGAGACGAGTCGGCCAGAAATGCCTGAACTTCATCAGGTGTCGGCGGGATACCGGTCAGATCCAGCGACACTCGTCGAATCAGTGTGTTTCGGTTGGCTTCTTCTGCTGGCTGCAGACCTTCCTGTTCCAGTTGAGCCAGCACAAAGTTGTCGATCGGGTTACGGCCCCAGTTGCGGAGCTGAGACACGGGCGGCTCGTGTCGTTCCGGCGGAATGAAGGCCCAATGTTCGGACCACGCAGCCCCTTGGCTGATCCAGTCCGTCAGGAGACGGATTTGATGTTCCGTCAGGTTCCGGCCGGAGTCCTTTGGCGGCATCCGCTTGTCCTGGTCTGTCGACGTGATTCGCTGGTGCAGCAGACTTGCGGAAATATCGCCCGGCACGATCACCGGCCGGCCCTCGCGTTCAGAGAACACTCCGTCCCGCTTGTCCAGCCGCAGATCGTTTACCCGCTGCTGTTCATCCGGTCCATGGCATGTGAAGCAGATGTCCGACAGAATCGGTCGAATGTCCCGACTGAAGTTCACATTTCGAACTGGTTCTTCCGCAGAGGCGAGCGCAGAAACAGCGCTGGCAAAGACGACGCAGAATGAACGCAGGAAATGGCTGACTCTCATGGCTGGGTCCTTGTGAACTGTCGAATCAGCCGCCACGTGCTCGCGTCCGGTCTTCCCGGCAACCGTTGCGTGAAAAGCAGCGCACAGGCCGTTGAACCACCGTGGGTGATTCCGGTTGCGTTCAGAAGCATACTCCTACTTTGTTTCCTTACTTCCCTTGGGAGGCTTGCGAGTGGCCTTTTTCGTCGCAGATTTCTTAGCGACCGTTTTCTTAGCGGCCGTTTTCCGTCCGCCTTTCTTTCCGCCGCCCTTGCCGGCCTTTTCTGCCAGCCAGAGCACAGCCTGTTCGAGAGAGACCGTCGCGATGTCCGTATCCTTCGGGACCGTAGCGTTGGTGGCGGCATGCTTGATGTACGGGCCGTACTTGCCTTCGAAAATCTGAACAGGGCCGCCGTCATCAGGGTGGTTGCCCAGTTCTCGAAGCGGCGTCGGAGCAGCGCGTTTCCTGGTATTGCGAAGGAGTTCAACAGCCGCGTCCATTGTGATGTTCAATGCATTATAGGTCTCGCCGTTGATCTCGTAACTGTGCGTCTTTTTGTCGAAGCTTCCAAACACCTTGTCATGAGTCACATACGGCCCGAAACGCCCGATTCCGGCATTCACGACTTTGTCAGTCAGCGGGTGTTTGCCGATCCGGCGTGGCAAAGCCAGCAGCGCCATGGCTGTTTCGAGATTGATGGTCGCCACATCCACAAAGTTCGGAATACTGCAGCGTTTTGGTTTTGGAGTTTCCTCCGTGACCTCGCCCAGCTGGAGATACGGCCCGAACGGACCTCGCATCTGATAAACGGCGAGACCATCGTCTGGGTGAATCCCAAGGGCCTGCGGTCCCCTTTGCTTTTCCTCAATCAGCTGATCGGCGACTGCGTTGGTAATGTCGCCCGGAGCGATGCTGTCGGGAATTGAGGCAGTGAACTTTTCTTCTCCGCGGCTTTTTTCGAAATAGGGACCGTACTTGCCAACGCGAACCGACGCATCCAGACCGTCGATCGACAGTGTGCAGGCTTCGCGGGGATCAATGCCGCCCTCCTTGACTTTGACTTGTTCATCCAGGCCTTCGCTGCCGTTGTAGAACTTTCTGAGGTACGGCAGCCGGTCGGCGGTGCCGTCGGCAATGTCATCGAGAGACTGCTCCATGCCGGCGGTAAAACCCAGATCCACCAGATTCGGAAAATGACTTTCCAGCAGCTTGGTCACAGCCATTGCCGTAAAAGTCGGGACCAACTGACTTCCATTCTTGCGGATGTAACCCCGGTCCTGAATCGTGCTCAAAATGCTGGCATAGGTACTCGGACGGCCGATCCCTTCGGCTTCGAGCGTCCTCACCAGTGTCGCTTCGGTGAACCTCGCGGGAGGTTTAGTTTCGTGAGCGACCGCGTCGACTTTCTGACACTTGAGCAGATCTTTTTCTGACATCGGCGGCAGTGACGAATCCTGATCTTCAATCGCAGCTTCGGGATCGTCCGAACCTTCGACATACGCCCGGAAGAAGCCCGCGAATTCAACAGTGCGGCCCGAGGCGCGAAATTCGGCATCGGCAACGGTGATCGTGACGGTGTCGAACCGCAGCAATGCGTCGGCCATCTGAGTGGCCATCGTGCGCTTCCAGATCATCTGATACAGTTTGTATTCTGCACCGGACAGCCCGATTTCGTCGGCGGTTTTCATTTCTGTACCGGCAGGTCGAATCGCTTCATGAGCCTCCTGAGCGCCTTTGGACTTCGTTGTGAACTGACGAGGCGCGGGACTCAGAAAATCCTTACCGTACAGTTCGTCCACCTTGCCTCTGGCTGCGGTAATCGCTTCTCCGCTCAGGCTGACGCTGTCGGTTCGCATGTAAGTGATGTAGCCGTCCTCGTAGAGTCGCTGAGCGGTCGTCATGGTTTGCCGGGCGGTCATGCCGAGTTTGCGGTTTGATTCCTGCTGCAGCGTGCTTGTGGTGAATGGCGGGTAGGGGCGGCGAGTCTGCTGCTTCTGTTCGATGCTGCTCACGGTCCACGGCTGGTTTCGGACTTTCTCCTGCAGTGCCTTTGCCTCGGATTCCTGCAGCAGCAAGACATCGCTGCCGTCCTTCAGCCGACCGGTATGTTCATCAAAATCGCGACCGGACGCGATGCGGCGACCGTTTAGTGTCTGCAGCACGGCCTCGAAGCCGCCGCCGCCTTTGGCCTGCAGAGCGGCCTTGAGATCCCAAAACGTTCCACTTCGGAATTTCATCCGTTCGATTTCGCGCGTCACAAGAAGACGTACGGCCACACTTTGAACTCGACCGGCAGACAGACGCGGGGCGATTTTTTTCCAGAGGAGCGGACTGAGTGTGTATCCGAAGAGCCGATCGACGACTCGCCGGGTTTCCTGAGCCTGGACCAGGTTTTCGTCAAGCTTCCGCGCGTTGCGAATGGCTTCCAGAATCGCTGGTTTTGTGATTTCTGAGAATGTCATGCGACTGACCGGCACGGACGGTTTCAACACCTGTACGAGATGCCAGCCAATGCTTTCGCCTTCACGGTCTTCGTCGGTCGCCAGAACCAGTTCTTTCACATTCCTGAGGCTGTCCTTCAGTTCGGCGACGAGTTTTTTCTTGTCAGCAGGCACGATGTACAGCGGATCGAAATCACTCTCGACGTTGACACCCAGCGTTGACCAGGATTCTTTCTTGACCGCCGCCGGGATCTCCGATGCGCTCGACGGGAGGTCCCGGATGTGGCCCATGCTGGCTTTGACGATGTAGTCGTCACCCAGGAAGCCAGCGATCTTTTTCGCCTTTGCCGGGGATTCGACAATAACCAGGGCCTTTTTCTGTGATGCCATGAACAATGAACTTTGTGTGAAATAAGACTCGTAACGTCAATCCCCGGTTGACCTTGTATGACTAGGGGTGACAGCTAGAATCCGCGGCTTGCTTTGAATTGCGCTGCAGGCATCCATCAGATTTCGGACGTCGTCAACGACTACTCAAGCGGTCAGCGACTTCGGCTGTCTCGCGTAATGGGATAGAGCATTCATCCGACCGCTGTCAAGTGAACGCTGTTGCGTGCATCACGCAGTGGTCTGCTTCAGAACCCTCCAACGGCACGAGCTTTCTTCATGAGTTCACCCTTCACGTTCATCCGCCGCAACATGCACGTCATGATGGTCGGAATCGTCATTCTGTCGATGATGGCCTTCACCCTCGATACCGTATTCGCACAGCGGGATTCGCAATTTGTCATGCTGGGCCTGATGCTGGGCGGGATCATCTTTGCCTTCGCTGGTATCGGTCGAGGCCGCTGGATTCAGTATGGGATTGGCGGAGCCGTTCTGGGGGCGGTCTGCGGCTGGGTTTTGCCGGGAGTGATCAGCCCGAGCAACGTCTATGTGCGGACCTCAACCATCGGCGCGTTTGACAACAAACGGATTTCAGAACTGATGAACCGCCGCACCATTGCGAATGTGTTTATGCAGCAGGCATTCGAAAAGTCCATCGGCCCCGGCATGGGCCAGTTCGCTCCACAGTTCCGGTTCTACACAAACAGTGATGAGGATGACCTGACTTTCGGCGAACTGATGCGCACGGAAGCTGACAAACTCGGCATCGTTGTGACTGATGCGATGGTCTCGGATTACATCAACAGCCGAACCGACGAAAAACTCTCCGCTGCAGCTTTTGCGGAGGTCCGGTCCACTTTGAATTTTGGTGGCAGTCCGGTCTCAGCAGAAGAACTGTTTGACGCCTTCCGCGACGAGATCAAGGCTCAAATGGCCTTCCAGCAGCTCAGCCCGCAGATGGCCAGTGTGCCTCAGGGTCCGGAGGTCTACTATGCAATGTTCCAGCGAACAAAAGTCAGTCAGCGCCTCAACACGGCACGGCTGGACGTAGACGCCTTTGTGAGCGAGGTTGCAGACCCGTCCGAAGCTGAAGTTGTCAGTCTCTTTGAAGAGCGTCGCCGGAAAATTCCAGGCATCGACGAACCAGGGTCGGTCGGATTCTTCCAGGACAACAAAGCAAAGCTGGCATACATCGAGCTGGGATACAAGAAAGTTGAAGAGAGCGTGACTCCTCCGACGGAACCGGAGATCGAAGCTCACTACAACGAGAACAAAGACCTTCGCTATCGCAAACCATCCACACCGATCCCCACGACGCCGACAGCACCAGACAGCGCCACGTCTTCTGCGCCCGATGCACCCGCGGCTAGTGCACCAGCGGGTAATGCACCAGCGACTGATACACCAGTACCCGATCCACCAGTACCCGATGCACCGGCACCCGATGCACCGGCACTCGATGCACCAGCACTCGATGCACCGGCGGCTAGTGCCCCGGCGGGTAATGCACCAGCGCCTGGTGCCCCGGCGGGTAATGCACCATCACCCGATGAACCAGCGACTGAACCACCAGCGACTGAACCACCAGCGACTGAACCGCCAGCGACTGAACCGCCAAGTGACGAGTGTTTGCCGTTCAGCGAGGACGAGACTCCACCGGCTGCGGATACGCCCACGACTGCGACACCGGTGACCGAGCCGGCTCAGACGCCGCCCTCGACTGAGACTCCGGTGTCCCTGGAGGCGCAGTCGCCAGCAGTGGACGCTGCTAAGCCCGTGGTGCAGGAACCACTGACGATCCCTCAGTCCTCAACCGATCTGCCGGCGGTTGAATCTGGCAAGCCGGAGTTTGAGATTCCGAAAGTGGAGTATGTGCCACTGGACGAAGAACTGAAGAGTTCGATCCGTGACAGTCTGCTCAACGATAAAGTCAGCAAGGCACTGGATGAGCGAATGAAGGCAGTCATGGACGACCTGAAGGCGTTCGAAAAGGACCGATCGAATGCCCGCCGGGCTGCGGTCGACGAAGATCGCAGCATTTCTCCGGAAGATCTGCATGAGAAAATGCGGCCGTTCACAAAAACGATGATCGACGGTATGAAATCAGTCGCCGAAAAGCACGGCTGCAGTTTTGTGGAAACACGTCTGCTGTCGTATCCGGAACTGGTAGACGTCGAGACGTGGCCGATCGGTTCCGCCACGGAGGCCTCGCCGAATCAGTTCATGCAAAGCGGCCCCACTGTCGCTCAGCAGGTTTTCACGGCGTTCCCGAACGATGTTACCGATGACACAAATTTGTTTGATCGCAAATCCGCCGTAAAGAATGCCTTCGATCCTGATGGCGGCGAAGCGCATTTTGCGTGGTGGATCGTCGAGTTCTCGGCAGCACATGTGCCCGAGCTGGGCGACCCGGGAATTCGAGAGCAGGTGGTCGTCGCATACAAACGGATGAAAGCCCGCGACCTGGTAATGAAGAGAGCCGAGGAGTTAGCGACGATCGTGCGGGACGGGCTGGCGAAGCCCGAGGCCGATCGAAAAGGCATGTCTGCCAGTCTCGAAGATCAGACGCTGCTTGGAACACCGGAATCGGCTCCATTGGCGGTGCGGCAGACGAAGACGTTTTCATGGATGGAGCAGTCAATGACGCCTCAGATGAACTTCATGCAGCGCCCGACACTCCGCCGTTCCGCCGTCGCGTTTGCCGACGAACGCGGCGGCACCGTCCGATTTGGCGGAGACCGCTTTATGAAAGGGGTCTTTGAGGATTTGCAGAACGACGAAGTCGGAGTCGTCGCAAATGACGATCTGAGCAGTTACTACCTTGTGCAGGCCGTGGAGCGAACCGCCGACGATGAGATACTTCGCCAGCAGTTTCTCACCGAAGGCAAGCAGTTCGGCTTCAAAGACGGCCCGGTGGCAACGATTCTGAATACGACCGTCGCCTCGAAAGCCTCGATCGCCTGGGAAGAATCGATCTGGACCCGATACGGAATCGATCGCACACTGCTGCGCGAGGAATAGCAGGCGGATTGCTGTTGCACCATGTGGCGGCTGATCTGCAACGCGTTCAGGTCACAACAACGGATATCTCCCATTGGCGATCATCGTCCAGAAGTTCGGCGGCACCAGTGTTGCAAATGCCGGCAAGATCAGACAAGCGGCACAAAGAGCCGTCGATGCGAAGCGACGCGGTTTTGATGTGGTCGTGGTCGTGAGCGCCCGCGGCCACAAGACGGATGAGCTTGTGGCACTGGCCGCAGAGATCAGCAGCCATCCGCGGCCGCGCGAAATGGACATGCTGCTTTCGACCGGTGAACAGGAATCCGTGGCGCTGATGGCAATGGCCGTGCATGAACTGGGTGAAGACGCCATCAGCCTGACGGGCGCTCAGATCGGAGTCCGCACGGATACAACGCATACGAAAGCTCGGATCGTCAGTATTTCCACCGAACGGATGCGTGACCTGCTGTCAGCGGGCAAGATTGTGATCGCCGCTGGTTTTCAGGGCGTCGATGCCGATATGAACATTACCACACTGGGCCGCGGCGGAAGTGATACAACGGCAACAGCATTGGCGGCAGTGCTCAATGCGGAGATGTGCGAAATCTACACGGATGTCGAAGGTGTCTTCACGACGGATCCGCGACTTGTGCCTTCGGCCCGTAAGGTGGAACGGATCTCGTACGATGAAATGCTGGAACTCGCCAGCCTGGGTGCCGGCGTCATGCATTCGCGGTCAATCGAGTTTGCCAAGAAATACCGAGTTCAGCTGCGAGTCCGGCCGGCCTATTCAGACGGTCCCGGTACGCTGATCGCGCCGGAGGCAGATGAAGCCACATCCATGGTGACAGGAGTTGCGTTCGTCCGCAGCGAGGCTCTGGTTTCTCTGATTGGTCTGCCGGATCAGCCGGGTGTGATGAGCCATTTGTTCACGGCCCTGTCCGCAGCAAAGATCCCCGTTGACATGGTTGTGCAGAACGTTGCCCGCGAGGGCTATGCCAATGTTTCATTCACCGTTGCTGAGGATGAACTGACGGACGCGATGAACGTCGCCGAAGCAACGCGGCAGAACCTTGGAGCTCAGGCCGTCAGTTCGACGACCGGTCTGTCCAAAGTCTCAGTCGTCGGCCATGGGATGCAGGCTCATACCGGTGTTGCAGCCCGGATGTTTCAGGTACTGGCCCAACATGCGATCAACATCAAAGTTGTGACGACCAGCGAAATCAAAATCTCGGTGCTGATCGATCGGAATCGCTGCAACAGTGCGGTCGCAGCGATGCATGCGGGTTTTGAACTGGACCGATCGGACGCCGCTCTGCCGCCGGTCGGCTATGCCGCGCACGGGCGCAGGCACGGAATCGGCTCTGCCCCCAGTGCGGAACTGGCGGCAGACATCGTGTCGAGGCTGGAGGGGATGGAGAGCATTGTTGTCAGTGATGTCTGTGCCGACGTGGATCAGTCGCGCATCACTCTGAGTCATCTTCCGGACGATCCCGGGATTGCAGAAGATGTCTTTACTGCCATCGCGGAAGGCGGCGTGCTGGTGGATATGATTGTGCAGAACGCGGCTCGCGACGGACGCGCGACGATCTCGTTCACAGTGCCGTGCGTCGACGTTGACCGGTCCGTGCTGCTGCTGAGGGAAGTCATGGAACGCTATGAGGGTTCGACTCTCACGTCGGACCGTCGGATCGGTAAACTGTCGATTGCCGGTATCGGTCTTCGCAGTCATACCGACGTCGGACGGCGCGTGTTCCGGACGCTGGGGGACAATCGGATCAACGTCCAGATGATCAACACCAGCGAGATTAAGCTCAGCATCGTGATCGCCGTGGGCGAATGTGAACGGGCATTGAAACTGCTGCGGGCCGAGTTCGGGTTGTTGTAGCGGGCATCGAAACGGATCGCTCCGAGGCTGCGTGCGTTTTACTGCCAGCCATAATAGGCGTGGAAACCAATGAATCCCAGCCGGAGGAGCGGCTGGACAACAGTAGATCACTGAGTCTCCGCCGCAGTGCTGCACGACTTTTCTTGCTCCGGAATGCAGATCACCACCGCGGCCAGCAGCGCCAGACCCAGATGGATTTCATTGATCAGCCTCGATCGTTCGTGCAGTACGATGAAGTCCTCAGTCCGGGACTTACCAGGAGGCTCGATCAGGTTTTGCAGCGGGCTGTAGACGAAGGCATAATCGGCGCCGGCGATACCGCTCGACAGCAGAGTCAGGATCGATGCCGCGAGCAACCGCTTTCGAACACGACCGGTGCTCAGCAGTGCCCCGACAGCGCTGCCGACCAGAGCCAGGCTCAGACAGATGGTTCCGAACATGTAGTACCACGGGAACCGAAGCGTCGCCAGCTGGTCCCGAATGATCGAATCAAACGCCGGGGACCGCTGCTCCGCAACGCTCGTGATCACAAACAGCATTGCCGCACCAACCCACGCAGCCAGCGCCAGGCGTGCGACAGTGACAGTGACGGTCACTGTGACTGCGAGTTTCCGACAACAGATCATGCAATTCGTTTCCCGGCAAACTTCAAAGGATCAGCATCGCGTCGCCATAACTGTAGAAGCGATATCGCTCAGCGATGGCCTGGCGGTAAGCTTCCATGATCAGGTCATAACCCGCAAGCGCCGCCACGAGGACCAGCAGAGTTGATCCGGGCAGATGGAAATTCGTCAGCAGGCCATCGACCACCCGAAAGGGAAACCCCGGACGGATAAACAGATTCGTCCGACCTTCCCAGGGACTGAGCGGGACCCCGACGGCTCTTGCGGCGGTTTCCAAAGTCCGCACCGACGTTGTCCCGACCGCGACTGCCCTGCCCCCCGTCTGTTTCGACACGGCAATTGCATCGCAGGCCGTCTGAGGAAGTCGGCACCATTCTTCGTGCATCCGATGATCCGACAGTCGATCGGTGCTGACCGGCCGAAACGTCCCGATGCCGACGTGCAGAGTCAGCGAGGTTGTCTGAATGCCGCTCCGGTGACAATCCTCCAACAGCGCGTCCGTGAAGTGCAGTCCTGCGGTCGGGGCGGCGACCGAACCGGGTGCGGAAGCAAACCTGGTCTGGTAGCGATCCTGATCATTTTCGTCCGCGAGTCTCCTGCCCATGTACGGCGGCAATGGCAGGCTGCCGAAACTGTCGAGAATGTCCAGAGGTGACCGCACGTCAGGCACCTCAACGATCCAGCCGCCGTCCGGCCGCTTTTCAATCAACGTGAGGACGAGATTCTGCGAACCAGCCGGAGGCAAACTTTCTCCGACAACAGCCGGCTGTTTCTCGTAAGCCGGAACCAGGGTAATTGTCTCGCCGGGCTGCAGGCGACCGCGGGTTTCGCACAGAAGATGCCAGTGGCGTGGCGAAACTTCTTCGACGTACAGTCCTTCCCAGCGTCCTCCCGTTTTCGTCCGCACACCAAACAGCCGCGCGGGCAGCACTTTTGTGTTGTTGCAGACCAGCAAATCGCCTTGCTTCAACCATCGCGGCAGTTCGCGAATTGCAGAATGCACGAGAGAAGCTGACTGCCGATCGACGACCAGCATGCGCGACTCATCGCGCAGCGCGGCGGGCCGTGAGGCGATTAACTTCGGCGGCAGGTCAAACTGCCAGCTGCTAAGCAGATTGAGATCAGGAGTTGTCATAAGAGAAAGTTCACGTCTGACTTCGGCCGGGCGTTGAACAGTGATTGTCTATCGGCGCAGTCCGTCGCTGTGGAGTCCAGCGACGAAGGTCGGTACTGTACCGATCCTGTGCGTTTTTTTGTGGTCCTCACTGAATCATAACCGGTTTCCGCGTGCCAGCGTTTCCACTGACCCCCGACCGTCGCGTGACGATGGTCATTACGGAACTCGATATCGGCGGTGCCGAGCGGGCGTTTATGCGGATTGCGATCGGTCTGAAACAGCGAGGCTGGGACGTCCGGGTGATCAGTCTGCGGGATGCCGGACCGCTGTCCAAAGATCTGCGCGCAGCGGGACTCGATGTGACGGCACTCGCCTGCGGAGGATTTCTCGATTTCCGTGCTGTGAAGCGAATGCGAAACGCCCTCCGCCAGCAGCGTCCTGAAGTCGTGCTGACGTTTCTGCACCAGGCAAACATTGTCGGTCGAATCGCCGGCCGGTTGGCGAAAGTTCCGCGGATAGTCTCCAGTGTCCGAGTGGCCGACCGCCGCTGGTCGATCGGGATCACGGAGCGGCTGACGTCTTGCTGCGTCGATCACTATGCGGCAGTCAGCCAGTCAGTCGCCGACGTGCATGCAAAACTCTGCGGGCTCGGCCAGGACCGCTTCAGCGTGATCAGGAATGGAGTGGACGTCGATGCCATCAATGCAATTCCGGCGATCGACAGGACACAGCTCGGCTGTACTGAGAAGGATTTTATGATCCTGAGCGTTGGTCGCCTGACCGAGCAGAAAGCGCCCATCGATGTCCTTTCCGCCGTGCGCGGAATGGTGACGGATCAGCCGGAGAATCGGCATCGTGTCAAGCTCGTGTTCATTGGCGACGGTCCATTGAAATCGAAACTCGAACAGTGTATCACCAACAACGGAATGCAGGAGTTGGTCCGGCTCATGGGGCATCGTTCTGACGTCATCAGCATCATGAAGGCGGCGAATGTTTTGGTACTGGCGTCGCGCTGGGAGGGATTGCCGAACGTGATTCTGGAGGCTCAGGCAACCGGGTTGCCGGTGATTGCATCGGCCGTGGATGGCGTCCAGGAACTCATCATCGACCGCCAGACAGGACGGCTCTTTTCGGCGGGTGACGTTCAGCAACTGGCCGTGATACTGACGGAACACTTCCAATCGCCGGATTCCGTGCTGGGCACAATCGCTGCTGCCCGTGAACAGGTTTCACGGCAATTTCGCTGGGAGGACTGCATCGACGGATTTGAACAGATAATTCTGCGGTGACGATTTGTCCAGTGAGATGTCGTTTCGGCGAACCGGAGCGATTAAGAAACCCGAAGCGTCAGCGAGGCAAAACGCAGCGCAGCTGTTCCTCGCTGACGCTTCGGGTTACAACGAGAGATTCTCTTCCACCGCAAGTCAGGATAATGCCACATGATTCGATGCAGTCTCGCTCTGCTTGCAGTGATTGGTCTCCCGTCGATTGCACCGGCCCATGAACCTGCCGCATACGCCGTCGGCGTCGCGGCGGTGGACATCACACCAGACTATCCGGTGCGCCTGAACGGATTCGGTGGACGACACACGGAATCGATCGGCGTCCGACAACACATCTACGCCAAGGCTCTGGCAATCAGCACAAGGGACGACGACGCTGTCGTGGTCATCACCGTGGACACTCTGGGCATTCCGGATTCCATGACGGAACGCCTGGCGGCGAAACTGAAGGTGAAAGCCGGAATCGATCGCAGTCGACTGGCGATTTCGGCATCGCATACTCACAGCGGACCCATGATCAGGGACTGCGCGAACACGCTCTACGGGCAACCGATTCCGGACGAACACTGGCAGCGGATTCTAAAATACACTGACGAACTGGAAGCTGGCCTTGAAAGGGTCGCGCTGGAAGCACTCGCGGCAAGGAAACCGGCAACGCTCTCGTGGGCAATCGGAAAGGTCGGCTTCGCTCAGAATCGCCGGACAAACGGCGGGCCGGTGGATCATGACCTGCCGGTGCTCGCTGTGCATGAGCCGGACGGAAAGCTGAAGGCGGTCTTCACCAACTATGCCTGCCACTGTGTAACTCTGTCGGATTTTCAGATCAGCGGGGACTGGGCCGGATACGCGATGGATCACATTCAACGGCGGAATCCGGGATGTGAAGCATTGATCTCCATCGGCTGCGGCGCGGATGCGAATCCTCGCGGCGGAGTTCTCGGAGGTCGCTTCGAAGTGGCCGACGGGCTTGGGCAGGAAATCGCTGAAGAAGTTCAGCGGCTGCTGACAGCAGGGCTGACACCGTTGACGCAGCCTCCGGTGGCCATGCTGGAACGTACCACGTTGAAGCTCGCACCATTGCCGACTCGCGAACGATGGGAGCAGCTTGCGAAAGAACAAAACGCCACCGGCCATCATGCACGAACACAGATCGGGCGGCTGGATCGCGGTGAGCCCTTGATGACTGAGATCAGTTATCCGGTGCAGACGATCACCTTCGGCGATGAACTGGCCTGGGTCTTTCTGCCTGGGGAAGTGGTCGTTGATTACGCCTTGCGGCTGAAGCAGGAACTGAACGGGGCAAAGCTGTGGATCAATGCGTACTCCAACGCTTGTCCCGGTTATGTTCCTTCAGAACGCATTTTGCGCGAAGGCGGCTACGAAGGCGGCGGCGCAATGATCTATTACGACATTCCCGGACCGTACGCGACAGGTCTTGAGCAGACGATCGTCGATGCCGTCAGGTCACAAGTTCAGGAGAAATTCCAGGCCGTAGTGGATGTCACACAGACCAACGGCATTCGTCCGCAGACGCCGGAGGAAAGTCTTCTCTCACTGCGAACGAAGCCCGGTTTCCGAGCCGAACTGGTCGCCTCAGAGCCACTCATCGAGAGCCCCGTTGCCATCGCATTCGGTCCGGACGGCAAGTTGTGGGTCGCGGAGATGAGTGATTATCCCGGTGGAGGATTCGGGAGTCAGGATTCGGCAATCGGTGAATCGAATGATGCCCTCGTTCCTGCTGAATCGCGAATCCTGAATCCTGAATCCACGCCTTCCGGTCAGATCCGCTGTGTCCATGACGACAACGGTGACGGTGTCTATGACCGTTCGGATGTGTTTCTCACCGGGATTCCGTTTCCGACAGGAGTCACCGTCTGGCGAAATGGTGTTCTCATCTGCGCGGCTCCGGACATCCTGTTCGCTGAAGATACGGACGGCGACGGCAAGGCAGATGACGTCCGCAAACTGTTCACTGGCTTTGCAACTCACAACTATCAGGCCCGAGTCAACAGTCTTGAATACGGGCTCGATGGCTGGGTCTACGGGGCCTGCGGAATCTTCGGCGGCGATATCACGAATGCTGCCACGGGCGAGGTGATTGCTCTCGGTCAACGGGATTTTCGATTTCGCCCGGACACGAGCGAGTTCGAACCGGTAACCGGATCGACGCAGCAAGGCCGAGTCCGCAATGACGAGGACGACTGGTTCGGCTGTAACAGCGGTTCGATGCTGATGCATTATCCACTGGCTGATCATTACCTGCGTCGGAACCCGTTTCTCGTACCGCCGTCGACCGTCGTCGGCATTGCCGCCGAACCGGATCCGGGTCGGTTGTATTCGATTTCTGACCAGGTGCTGTTCATGCTGTCGGGCCCTCCGAACAGACCGACTGCTGCGTGCGGACTTGGCATCTATCGGGATGATTTCCTTGGCGAAGGATACCGCGGCAATGCATTCACCTGTGAACCGGTGAACAACCTTGTGCATCGCCAGAGTTTGACTCCATCGGGAGTAACGTTCTCCAGTCGCCGCGCGGAAGATGAACAGGACCGGGAGTTCCTTGCATCGACCGATCCCTGGTTTCGCCCCGTCCAGGTTCGTACAGGTCCGGACGGCGCATTGTGGGTTGTCGACATGTATCGCTATGTGATTGAGCATCCGATTTGGATCCCGCCCGACACGCTGGCGACAATTGATCCCCGGGCTGGTTCTACGATGGGCCGGATCTATCGCATCGTTCCGGAAAGCCAGCCCGCTCGCACGATGCCTCGTCTCGATAGACTCACCGGTACCGGCCTGGCAGCGGCGATGGATTCGCCAAACGGCACTCAGCGAGACCTCGTACAGCAGTTGATTCAGTGGCGAGTTGACACGTCGACGATCCCCACTCTCAGCCAGCTTTGTCGAAACAGCATTCGCCCGGCGGTTCGAGTGCAGGCGTTGTCGACCTGGGCGAACCTCCTGGACGGAGAGCGAACTGCGGAAACCGGAGAGGCAAATCGAGCCAGTCACAGCAATGGCCTGAATACAGCAGTGTCCGCGATGCTGGCTGACGACGCGGCGGAAGTCCGCAGGCACGCAGTGAGGATCGCTGAACGTGCCATTGGGGAATCCCAGGATCTGGCTGAGATCGTCGTCAGTGCCGCTGACGATGAGGATGCATTCGTTCGACTGCAGGCCGGTTATTCTGCCGTAACGTTGCAAACGCCATATGCGACTCGACTCCTGACGAAACTGCTGCTGCACGACGCAGACAGTGCGTACATCGTCGCGGCTGCGGAGAGTTCGCTCACGCCAGACAACGTCATCGCCATCCTGACTGCTTTGCGAGCCGCGGACGCGCCGGCAACTGTTTCCGATCGAATCCGTGCGGATGCCGTCGTTCTTGCTCCTCCGGAAAGTGTGAAGAGTCTCCTCCTCCAGTCTGCGCAACTGGCTGTTCGCCAACCCGATGTCGCCGGTTTCCGTCAGTTCGCCGGATTGCTGGAATCTCTGCGGCAACGACCGGCGGACAACCTAGCAACCGATGCAGAACTCCAGAAACACTGGACGACGGCTCTTTCCGCAGCCATCGTGGCAGCAGCCGACGAAACTGCTGAGCCGGAAGTTCGCCTCGCTGCCATTCACGCATTGGCTCACGGGACATTTCTCGGTCAGCCGCAGACGGAGATTCTGGCCTCGCTCCTGATTCTCAAGACTCCCCCGGAGTTGCAGGCCGCAGCAATCGCAGCGCTGGGACGAGACGGAACTCCGGACATTGCTGAACGACTGATGTTCGATTGGCCGTCCCGGGAGCCGCGGCTGCGGCGTGAGATTATTGGCATGCTCCTGACGCGAGAGGCCTGGACCGCGACACTGCTGGCGGCGATTGAACGCGGCACATTGTCGGCCGTGGAACTCGATCTGTTGCAACAGCAGGCTTTGCGGGATCATGCCGACGTATCGATCCGCACGGTTGCGGCTCGCAGTTTCGCACGGCGCATCACAGCGAATCGTCAGGAGGTCATCGATCGCTACGCCGCTGCAATTCACAATCGCGGTGACGCGTTCAATGGAAAGCAGGTCTTTCAGAAACACTGTGCGAATTGTCATCGGCTGCAGGACGTTGGTCATGAAGTCGGCCCGGATCTGGCGGCCTACGGCGGCAAATCGGTTCAGTCACTACTGATCGCACTGTTCGATCCGAATCAGGCCGTCGATCCCCGCTATCAGAACTACATTGCCGTGCTGAATGACGGTCGCAGTGTCACCGGATTGATCACAGAAGAAACCTCGTCAGGCTTTACGCTGCTGGCGGCGGAGGCGAAGAAACAGCACGTACTGCGATCGGAAGTGGATGAACTTCGCAGCACCGGCAAGACACTGATGCCCGAGGGATTCGAGCAGAATGCGACGACCGATAACATCAATGACCTCTGGGCATGGGTCGGAACTCTGCGGGCTCCTCCCAAGTTCCTTGACGGCAATCAGCCAGTGTTGGTGGAGATCCCCGCTGCGGGAAACGTCGCTCTGCTGGCGTCTCAGGCTGAAATCCGCGGCGGCGACATTACATTCGAGCTGCCATTTCAGAACGTTGGCTACTGGCACGGAGCAGACGATTTCGTGCGATGGCGAATCACGTCACGCGGCATTCGGGAAATGGATGTCTGGGGAGAGTGGGCCTGCGATCCGGGAGCAGCCGGCAATTCGTTCCGAATCGACGGGGCTGCACCGTCACTGACGGGCTTCGTGTCGTCGACTGGAGCATGGAGTCGCTATCAGCTGCACCGGCTCGGCACGATCGTGATCCGCGATGGAGAATCAGAGATCATCATGCGACCCGCTCAGGCCCCGAAATCCGCCATGGTCGATCTCCGAGCTCTGCATCTCGTCGCGTTCGACACTGTCCCGCTCGCCGCAGGCGGCGTGGCCTCATCCGGGCCGAGCGACTTCTCAGCAGTCGAGATCGCCGATTTCCTGCTCAATGAGGAACAACCTGCCGCCGATCGTGAAGCGCTGATCGCAAAATGCCTCGCCAAAGCCGCGGCCATCATTCCGCAGATGGCCGAGGGCCTGCCACAAGAATCAGGCAGTGCCGAAGAATACCGCCGCATCCCGTGGATCTGGCGAGTTGCGATTGCCGTCGGCAAAGGTGGCGACGCGCAGCAGATTCACGACGTGCTCAAGGCGTCGCTGCCACTGGTCGGGAAGAAGCTGGAACACTGGCAAGCCGTCGTTATCGGAGGAGGACTCATCAACGGAATTAGTCTGAGCAACAAATGGCCGCTGGACGAACTCACGACAGTCATCGGTGAAGATCCTGTGTTGCTCGGCGACTGGAAACGGACGCTGGATCTCGCCGTTGCAATGGCGGACGATGAATCGGTCCCGACCGGAACTCGTTACGACGCACTGCGAATTGTCGCGATGCTGGACTGGACCGTCAGTCGGCCAATCCTGGATCGATTTCTGCAAAAGGGCGTTCACGATGAGCTGCAAATGGGTGCCGTCAGCGGCCTGTCGGACATTGCCATCGATGACGCGGGATCGCTGCTCATCAACGCCTTCGGGTCTTTGTCATCCGACAATCGCAAACTGGCCTTTGACGCGTTGTTCCGGACGGAAACCCGCCGCAGTATGCTGCTTGCAGCACTGACAGCGGGAACGCTGCCAGCTGAGTTGAAAGACGATGAGAGGGTGAAAGCGTTGAAGTAAACTGCGGCTCGCCGATTGATGACACGGAGTACAATTCGATCGCCATGACTCGCCTGTTTCACCACTTCATCATTGCACAAATGCTCGTCGGCCTGCTGCTGACTCCGCGATCGCTCCCTGCGACGCTGGCAGACGAATCTGTAATCCCCGAATCCGAAACAGAAGCTCAGGGCCGTGTTGCGTACGGCAGATTCCTGACATTGCTCCGAAAGCAGCCGCGGCCGGGCACGGCGCTGGATCGGGTTTATGCGTTTCATGTCGAGCAGGGAACGCTGGATGAGTTCACTTCATCGCTGACGGATGAGGCTTCGTCCGGCGACGCCGACGGTGCCGCATCAATGCTGCTGGGACTCGTAGAACTTCAGCGAGGCCGCGATTTTGAAGCCGCCGCAGCACTCCGGATCGCGGAAACAAAGCGACCGGATGATTCATACGCCGCTTGGTTTCACGGACGAGCGCTCGTGCGGCTTGGTCAGGCCGACACGGCGTCCGCAGCTTTCGAACGGGCCATTCAGCGAAGTCCGGCGAGGGCTGACCTGTTGCAGATTTATCAG
>Ga0163144_10008600_pt1 | contig 22072 bp, 17 predicted proteins | sample OliLak19BULKMAT1_FD_123175 | JGI IMG/M metagenome (GOLD analysis project Ga0163144, IMG submission 123175) | Freshwater microbial mat bacterial communities from Lake Vanda, McMurdo Dry Valleys, Antarctica - Oligotrophic Lake LV.19.BULKMAT1 | ecosystem: Environmental > Aquatic > Freshwater >... | reverse complement strand
TCGACGACATTCGAGCGGTCCGTGAATCATATGGATTTGCCGCAAATTCCAGGGTTTCAAGTGAGCGCGCCAGTATTGCTCTCAATGACAGCTTGAAAGGGCTGGGGCTTGCCCTGACCTACGGATCGAGTCCTGTCCTTTGCCTGCGTGCTTCGTAGAACAGCACCGCGGCGGTTGCCGATACGTTCAGGCTGTCGGCTTTGCCGAGCATTGGGATCTTGATCGCGGCGACGTTTGCACCACTCCAGGCCTCCGACAATCCCATCGCTTCGCTTCCCAGCACGATGGCACATGGCTTGGTGAAATTGGCCGCGGTGTAATCGGCGGCGCCGTCGACCCGCGCGGCGTGGATGGCTAGCTCTTGCGATTGCAACCAGGCGATGACTTCAGACGTTGGCGCGGCAACGACGGGCAGTGTAAACACTGTGCCCAGGCTGGCGCGGATGGCGTTGGGGTTGTAGATGTCGGTGCGGCCCGAGGCGACGATGACCGCCGACACTCCCGCGGCATCGGCGCTGCGCAACACCGCGCCGAAGTTGCCGGGCTTCTCGACGCCTTCCAGCACGCACACCAGCGGGCCGCACTTTGGATTCTCGTGCAGTTGCAAGTCGGCGAGCGTGGTCCGTGGCGTTACCGCCACGGCTACCAGGCCCTCGGTGCGATCGCCGTACGCGAGTTTAGCGAACACCCTGGGAGCGACCTGGACGATCTCTACGCGTTTTGTTTCCAGCGTCTCGATCAATGCTTGCGCCGCGGGCGATGCGAGCAGTTCCGGACAGACAAACACTTCGTTGAGTTGGATGCCGGCTTCGACGGCCCGCTCGAGTTCGCGAACGCCGTCGATCAGAAATCTTCCCTGCCGTGAGCGCTCCCGCGCATCGCGCAGGCGCGTTGCTGCTTTCACTCGGGGATTGTGGATGCTGGTGATGATCTCGAAGGGCATAGCGCCTGGAAAGCCCTGAGAAACGAAGGGCGTCGGAATGTGGTGAACTACCCCTCGAACCTTTTGAACACCTCACTTTACTACTCGGACGTCATTCCCGCGCAGGCGGGAATCCAGAGACTCGGCGACGGGGGTTGCAAAAAGAGGACTAAGTTCGGCCGTTGTCAGTCTTGTGGTGCATGGCCGTCTTGCGGTGTACTGGATTCCCGCCTGCGCGGGAATGACGGCGCGTTGGGCGGTTGAGTGAAGGGTTTTTAGTTCGATCTGCCCGGTTTTCGTGATTGTCGCTTGAACGTCGTACGATGAGGCCGGTAGCCGCTGCCCGTGCCCGTTGCGGGTTTCTCGACGTCCGATTTCGACTGGCCCGAATTCGTATTGGCTGAATTCGCACCGGTCGAATTGCCAGTCGTCGAATTGCCAGCCGAGGGCTTTAATATGGCCGGCCGGTTGATAGGCGGCTTTCCGTAGACAGATCGTGCGGTCGACGGTCGTGAACCAGCCGGCTTTCCGTACACGGGCCTCGAAGTCGTCGACTTGGCAGCCGATTTGCCGTAGGCGGGTCGCGCGCTTCCCGTACCGGAAGTTCCCGTGCCCGCGGTTCGAGATCCTGTTGGTTTGGAAATGGGCCGTTTCCCCACTCCGCCGCGGATGTGGTCGCCCGAGCGCTGCTCGGCGAATTCGCCGGCCGCCCGTTGCCGCCGCTTTTCGAGCGCTTCTTTCGGCGGTCGCGAGGGGATCAGGCAATCGCAGCCCTCGCCGATCAGATCCTGCCGGTCGGCCTGCTCCAGCGCGCGGCGGACCTCGAAGTAATTCTCCGGCTTGAAGAACTGCAACAGGGCCCGCTGCAATTTGCGATCGCCCAGGTGCTTAGCCACGTAGACGGGCTTTTTGGTGAACGGATCGAGTCCCGTGTGGAACATGCAGGCGGCGATATCGAACGGGCTGGGAATGAAATCTTGCACCTGGTCGGGCCGGTAGTGATTCCGTTTGAGAAACACGGCCAACTCGATCATGGAGTCCAAATCGCTGGCCGGGTGACTGGCGATGAAGTACGGCACCAGGTATTGCTTTTTGCCGGCGGCCCGCGAGGCTTGCTTGAACTCGCGATCGAACTCGGTGAAGTCGTCGATGGTCGGCTTCTTCATCGTCGCCAGCACGTTGGGATCGGTGTGCTCCGGCGCAACCTTCAAGTATCCGCCCACGTGATGTGCGGCCAGCTCGCGCATGTACTCGGGGCTGCGGCGGGCAAGGTCCATGCGGATGCCCGAGGCGACCAGCACTTTCTTGACGCCCGGCTCGGCCCGCGCCTTTTGCATGAGCTGCACGAGCGGACCGTGGTCGGTTCCGAGCAGCTTGCAGATCGTGGGGTGAACGCAACTCAGGCGGCGGCAAACGGCCTCGACCTCGGGCCGCGAGCAGCGCATTTGATACATGTTCGCGGTCGGTCCGCCAATGTCGCTGACCGTGCCGGTGAAACCAGGCTCGGCGGCCATCTGGCGGATTTCTCCCAGCACCGATTCCTGGCTGCGGCTCTGGATAATGCGTCCCTCGTGGGCCGTGATCGAGCAAAACGTGCAGCCGCCGAAGCAGCCGCGCATGATCTGCACGGAATCCTTGACCACTTCGTAGGCCGGGATTTGCTCGCGGCCATAGCTGGGGTGCGGCTTGCGCGTAAACGGCAGCCCATACACGCGATCCATCTCGGCCTGTTCCAACGGCAGGGCCGGCGGATTGGCCACCACGCACTCGCGGCCGTGAAACTGCACCAGCCGCCGGGCGTTGTGCGGGTTGGTTTCGTTGTGGGTGATCTTCGTCATTTCGGCGAAGGCCCATTTATCGGTGGACACTTGCTCGTAGCTGGGAAGCGTGAGGGTGTTCTCGAAAAAGGGGACAGGCGCCTCGCGGTTCGCGGGTTGTTGAGCGAGGTCGTCGATTGGCTCGGAGCCAGTCCCCTTTTTCTGCTCGCCGCTGGGTGGGGCTTCGCTTGCGCCCAGGCGATAGACGACGCCTCGCATGTCGCGCAAGTCGCGCACGGTTTGGCCTGCCGCCAGTCGCCGCGCGATTTCGATCACGCCTCGTTCGCCCATGCCGTACACCAGCAGGTCGGCTTTGGCGTCGAGGATGATCGAGCGGCGGACCTTGTCGCTCCAGTAGTCGTAGTGCGACAGCCGCCGCAGACTGGCTTCCACGCCGCCGGCGATGATCGGCACGCCGTGATAGGCTTCGCGAGCGCGCTGACAATAGGCCAGCGTTGCGCGGTCGGGCCGCCGGCCGATCCGTCCACCGGGGCTGTAGGCGTCGTCGTTGCGGACCTTGCGATTGGCCGTGTAATGATTGATCATCGAGTCCATGTTGCCGGCGCTGATCGCAAAGAACAGCCGCGGCCGGCCGAACGTGCGCCAGGCGTCGCACGTTTGCCAATCCGGCTGGCTCACGATGCCGACGCGAAAGCCCTCGCTCTCCAGCAACCGGCCCAAGAGCGCCATGGCAAAGCTGGGATGATCCACGTAGGCGTCGCCGGTGACGAAAACAATGTCGACTTCATCCCAGCCCCGTTTTTGCATGTCCTCGCGCGATAGCGGCAAGGGGGGCGTGGGGGCCGGCCGCCGCGCACCGGTGGCGACCGCGGAAGTTGCCAAGGCCCGCGGCGATTCCGAGGACAGCCCCGCGGACGGAGGCGAAATGATCGGCAGCGAGGTGTAGGTCGTAGTGGGCACGGGTGGGGAGGTCACTTTACTTTGGCTGGTACGAATGCAAGGACGAATGGACGTTCAGTGGCCATTCTAACTGGTCAGCGCGGCCTTGGCGAACGGCCGGTATTGGGGGGTTCGCCGGGACCTTTGGGTAGCCGAAGTCGACGGCCAGACCGTAAACTGGCCTTAGATTCAACCTCATCGACAATGTCCTGCGTGCGATTCCGACCATGAGCAACGAGCCCCCACAACAATCGCTTCCACCGCGGCAGCAGTTGGTGGCGCGTGGCAAATGGCCGCCGGTGGGTGAACGAGCGCCGCGCGATTCGGACGAGCCGTGGAGCGTCACAATCGCCGGCGAGGTGGCCCACCCACGACGGTTCGATCTGACCGATCTCAAGGCCTTTCCCCACGTCGAGCGACAGGTCGACATCCACTGCGTCACTCGTTGGTCGAAGCTAGGGGCGCCGTTTCGCGGCGTTGCCCTGGAGGCCCTGCTTGCCTCGGCACAACCGCTCGCCGCGGCAAAATTCATTTCATTTGTCGCGCGGAGCGCGCGGAACCACAGCACGTCGCTGCCGTTGGCCGACGCCCTATCGCTCGGCACGCTCGTCGTTTGGGAATCCGAGGGGCGGCCGCTCGAGGAAGTTCACGGTGGGCCGGTTCGCACAGTCGTTCCGGGCCGCTATTTCTACAAGAGTCTGAAGTGGCTGGAGCGGATCGAGCTGCTGAGCGAGGATCGGCTGGGCTATTGGGAAGCCGAGGCCGGCTATCACAACGAGGCCGATCCTTGGCTCGAGCAGCGCTACATGGTGCCGTCGCTAACGGCGCCGCAAATGCGCGAGGCGCTGGCGAGCCGCGACTTTTCAGGGCATGACTTGCGCTCGATCGACGCGCGCCAGCGCGACCTTTCCGACCTCGCTGCGCGGAATGCGATCTTGCGAGACGCCGACTTCCGCGGCTGCAATTTGCAACGCGCATGTTTCGACGGCGCGAACCTGAGCAACGCGCACCTCGACGACGCCGACTTGCGACAGGCTACGTTTCTCGGCGGCGATCTCGAAGGCGCGAGCTTCTGTGGCGCAGACCTGCGCGGAGCAGATTTGAGCGGGGCGTCGATCTTCGGTGCAAGCTTCTGTGCCGAGGGCGATGCGGAAGCGTCGACGGGAAACGCAGTTTATCATTCCGCAACATCTCGGCCGGCGATCCTCGACGCGACAACCCGCATCGACGAGGCGTCGCTCGTGCAACTGACGCCGGTCCAATTGACCTTTGTGTCCCAGGCGATTCTGGTACGCTGAGATGCTGGTACGCTGAGCGGAAAAGCGATCCCCAGCACGTGTTTTCGCGATCGCGTGCGGAAGAGGCGTTGTTTCAGTGGCGTTACGTTGGAGGAGTCATTATGACCGTCATTCCCGCGCAGGCGGGAATCCAGTACACGACAAGTCGGCCCTGCATCACAAGATTAACAACCGTCGCGTACAAGTCTCCTTCGCCACCGTCCTCCCCGAGGCTCTGGATTCCCGCATTCGCGGGAATGACATCCAAATAGTACAGTTAGAGGTTCTTAGCCCACTCCATCGCGACATCGCACAGCACCACCGAGGTTCGACCATGAAAGCTGTCCGCGCAAATGCCTGGTGCGAACCCGCAGGACTTGCGATTAACGAGATCGACCGGCCGGAGCCGCAAGCCGGGCAGGTGCTCATTAAGGTCCACACCGCCGCGCTCAATTTTCCCGACGTGTTGATGATCAAGGGCGAATACCAGGTGAAGCCTGACCTGCCTTTCACGCCGGGATTCGAGTTGTGCGGCACGGTCGAGAGCCTTGGGCCGGGCGTGACTGACATTTCTTTGGGCGATCGCGTGATGGCCCAATGCGATAGCGGCGCGTTTGCCGAGTATGCGCTGGCGCCGATTGAATCGGTGCATGCTGCGCCCGAAGCGATGTCGGACGCGCAGGCCGCGGCCTTTCCGCTGGTTTATCAGACTTCCTACTTCGGCTTGGTTTATCGCGGACAACTGGCTCGCGGCGAGACCGTGCTCGTGCATTCCGCGGCCGGCGGCGTGGGGCTGGCCGCCGTGCAGATCGCCCGGGCGCTGGGCGCGGGCAAGATCATCGGTACGGCGGGCTCGGACGAGAAACTGGCTTTGGTCCGCGAGCACGGCGCGGACGTAGCCGTGAACTACAACACGGAGAGCTTCGTCGACGTCGTGAAACGCGAGACCGGGGGTCGCGGGGCCGACGTGATTTACGATTCGGTGGGCGGTGACGTCACGGACCAAAGCACCAAGTGCATCGCCTTCGAGGGGCGGCTGGTCGTGATCGGCTTCACCAGCGGCCGCATTCCCACTTTCCGCGCGAATCACGTCCTGGTGAAGAATTACAGCGTCGTCGGTTTGCACTGGGGCTACTACCGGCAGATGAAGCCTGCCCAGATCGAGCAAGGTTGGCGCGAACTGATGGAGTTGTATCGTGCGGGAGGGCTGACGCCGGTGGTGGGGGCCGAGTTCCCCATGACGAAGGTGGCCGACGCGATGCGGCATTTGACCTCGCGGCAGGCGGTGGGGAAAATTGTCCTGCATTGGTGAATTGCCCCAAATTGCGAAGAGATTCTCGGAGCAAAGCAGACCATGGATTGGAAGCCGGCGGATTGGAAACAGGATCTGCAGCATGATGTCGAGGTCGTCGAGCGCATCAGCGAGGAGATCGCCAACAGCATCACGCACGGCATTGGGCTCGTACTAGCGATTGTCGGCGCTGCCGCGTTGCTGATCCGATCCATCGAGCATGGCGACGTCTGGCACCTCGTCGGTTGTGCTATTTACGCCACGACGCTGGTGGCCTTGTATTCGGCTTCGACCCTGTCGCACGTATTTCATTCGTCGCGGCTGCGGACGTTTTTTCGCATTTTGGATCAGGCTTGCATCTACTTGCTGATCGCCGGCACGTTCACGCCCATTGCGCTGGTGTACCTGCGGCAGGGCTGGTGGCTGCTCTTGTTTGCGGCGATGTGGACGATTGCCCTGGCGGGGTTCTTCTCCAAGGTGTTTTGGGCGCACCGCGTCGAAGCGGTGTCGCTGACCCTCTACCTGGCGCTGGGCTGGATGCCCGTGCTGAGCGTGCGGACCATCCTGCACGTCGTGCCGGCGGCGTGCTTGTGGTGGATGCTGGCCGGAGGGCTGTGCTACACCGTGGGCACGATCTTTCTGTCGCTCGATCGCAAGGTGCCGTTTTTCCACGCCACATGGCACCTGCTGGTGATCGCCGGCAGCGCGTGCCACTTTATTGGCATTTACGCGTATTTGCTGCCGCCGGATGTAGGCAGTGAGCAGTGAGCGGCATGTAGGGTGGGACGAGCGGAACGAGTCCCACGTGGGCACGCCGAAGTCGGCACGTGGGACTCGTTCCGCTCGTCCCACCCTACGTCAGCCGTCACGCCCACGTGCCCCGCTGGCTATGCCTTTTTCGCGTCGGCTTCCATTGCCTGGCGGTGAAATTGCCGGGCCGTTTCCAGAAAGAGCTGAAGCTGCTCTTCCGAGGAGAACGCCCGTTTGGGAACGATGATCGCGCCGTTGGAGCCTTGGTAGAAAAACACGTAGACCGCGTTGGTTTCGATGCGTTCGATGCCGATCCACTTGTACGTGGTTTCGGAGACTTCGGAGACGGTGTGAATCGCGTCGGGGCGAATGGTCAGCGTGCGGGGGCCAACCATCGCCCGGCCCGTCATATTGCGAAAGATGTTGTGGATCGAACGCGATACGTTTCGGCGGCGCAGCGCGATGATCGCGGCCGTCCATACAAGCATCACGATCGCGATCAAGCCCAGAAACGTGGCCAGGCCGGGATCGTTCTCCATCGTCGCGACGGAAATCGTCGCAGGGACGAGCGTCATGACGGCGAGCAATATCCAAACCTTGCGCCGGCTGCGGCGCATGAACTCGGACGTGTCCTGCCAGTGCAGATTGAACGCGGCGTAGTCGTCGCCCGTAAGGGCAAAATCGACGGTCATCGGCTGGCCGACGAGCCGCGCGGCTTCGATGCCGCGAGCCGTCGCCGGCGGTGCAGGCATGGTGCGATAGGGGTTGTTGTCGTCCTTCATGCCACGACCCATGAGGGCTGCATCAACCGCGCATGGCTTGTCCGAAATCAGTTGCCGTCGCAGCGTGCCGCAGCAGATGACGGACCAAGGTCACTGCGGCTCGACTCTCTCTGTGATCCACTGGTGAATGAGCTCCGCAAAACCGACGCCTTTTGATCTCGCGATTTTCTCGACCGCGTCGGCTTCGTTCTTGGGCAGGCGAAGTCGCACAACGGTCCCACGCTCAAAAGCGGGTTGCGCCGCTTCCTCCAGTTGGCCCTCAAAGTCGGTCAGATCGTGCGTGTCCCAAAACTCCGCGAGTTGTTCGATCGAGTCCGTTTGTGGGAACTTTTCTTTGCTCATTGGTTCTTCCAAGCGTCGTATCGACTTCTTTCTTTGTCGGTCATGGGCCGAGCTGTTACTGGAAAACCCCTGCCCTCGGGAAACTGAATCGCGACGCAGAACAGGCGGCGACCGGCGGCGGTCTGCCCGAGGACGTAGTAGACTCGATTCTTTCCTTCAGATTTCGCGCGACGTACAAATGGTCGCCCGAAACAGACTTCCTCGAACTCTTCCGGAGATACATCATGCCGCGCAATGTGATCGATCCGATCCTCTGGCCAGATGAACTCGCGAATCCTCATTGCGCTATTATAGCGTGCGCCAATTCATGAGTCAGCCAAGTCCGAGCCGATTTCGCACAAGTGCAGTGCGTCGCGTCTAAATCGCATCCCGACTAGATCCGTAGCGGCGATCCGCGATGGCGCCGATCGGAAAACCGATGCATTCCTCCGTCCAATCCCCCAGCCCCCACTCCCTAGTGCTGCAAGTACGACTTACCCTTATACCGCATCGCCAGGAACATGAAGATGATCGCCGCGACCGCCATCAGTCCGGCAAACAACCAGAAGAATGAGGACAACGGCAGCGTCTTTTGCAGGGGCGCGAGGAAAGCGACGAGCAAGTTTCCGAACGTGACGCACAACAGCCAAAAGCCCATGATGGTCGACTTCATGGCCCGCGGCGCCTGGGTGTAGGCGAACTCGAGTCCCGTGACCGAGACGAGCACTTCCGCGATCGTCATGATAAAGTACTGCACGATCTGCCAGAGGGAATGCACCTCACCATCTCCCGCCGCTTGGATCGCCTGCTGCAACACGGCGGCGGCCACAAAGGCCAGCGCCGTCAAGAACATGCCCACGGTCATTTTCTGCAGCGGTTTGATTTCGATGCCCCGTTTGCGCAACGGCGCGTAGACCAGGAAGTTGAGCGCGGGAATGACGATCATCACGAATAGTGGGTTCATGGCCGAAAGTTGGGCCGCGTCCATCGGTATGCTCAGATTGCGACCGTGTGCCGGCTCCGCGTTTGCCGTTTCAACAAGAGTCCCCACGGCGGGCCCGACTCGATCGAGCGCGACCGAAAGCACTCCCGTGACAATGGTCACTGCAATGATTGCTTGCGTGATGACGCGCGGAAGGGGCCGATTCCCGATCCAGCAGAACAGCCAAATGCCAGCATAGACCGACAGCCCGAGTGTCGCCGCCAGCGCCCAATAACCCAAGTAGGCGGGCACGACGATCGTGAGCGCCATCAACTTGGCCTGGTCGATCCACGTCGAGGCGTGTTGATCGAACAACGCCCAAAAGACGCTGACCATCGAAAAAACAACCATGATCTTTAGCACGGCGCCCGGTCCGTCGCCGGCTTCCTCGCCATACCGGGCCCGCCCGACATCGAAGAAGTTCATGCCGGGCTGGCGTTCGCGCTGGTGCGTGAAGTTGTAGAGCAGCACAGGCAGGAAACCGTTGCTGGCTTCGATACGCTGCCGCATGGCAAAGAGAACGAAGCCGAGGACGAGGGCAGCGACGGCGCTCATGGGGAGCCACCAATACTGCACGAAATACTCGCCGATCAGCTTGCCGGTCACCCCGGCGAACTCGAGCCCCAACCGCTTGTCGGTCGCTTGGGCGGCGGCTAAAAAGTGCTCCCAAAGGACAAAATATCCGAGGATCAGCGCGAACAAGGGGGTGAATAGCAGTGTGGTCACCAAGGTATCGAACAATCCCAGCTTTCCGCCCGGCTTGGGAGGAACCTGGACAAACTTGTTGCGCCCCAGCCAAAAGACGAACGTAGCGATGCCCATCAGCACCCCGGGTACGCCAAAGGCGATTTCGGGGCCATAGCGGCGCAACAGCAAGGGCGTGAGCACGGTGGAGAAGAACGAACCGTAATTGATAATGAAATAGAAGATCTGGAAAACTTTCGTCACCAGGTGCGCGTTGGCGGCCGTGAATTGGTCGCCCACGTTCGCCGAAACGCACGGTTTGATCCCGCCCGACCCAACGGCAATCAGCCCCAGCCCCAAGTACATGGACATTTCGGCCGCATCGAATCGTTCCATCACACCAAGTCGACCGGCCACGGCCAGCACCGCGTGCCCGGCGCAGTAGATCAACGATACCCAAATGATCGTGCGATACTTTCCCAACAGCCGATCGGCGATAATCGCGCCTAGCAGCGGAAAGGCATAGACTCCCGCGAAGAACAAGTGAACCACTTCGGTGCTGCGGGACTGCGCGTCGGCAAGGACATCTTTGGCAACGCTGGCCTCGTCGACAAAGCGAACGAACAGCGAGAACATGTACACTTTCAGGATGGCCCGCATCCCGTAGTAGCTGAATCGCTCCGCCCCTTCATTGCCGATGATATACGGAATGCCGGGAGGCATCCGATCGCTGGTCGTGGGGGTCGCCATCGTGCTTGTATACCTTTCGGTGCCAATTCGTTCGTCGCGCCGCCGACTTCTCGATCAGGAAGCGGCGTGGATTTCGGGCAGCCTAAGCGATTGCCACTCGCAGGGCAACGGCGCGGTGACTTCCACCATGTCCTGGGTCATCGGGTGGCGGAAGGCCAGGCTGCGGCCGTGCAGGGCGATGGCCCGCATTCGTTCGTCGTCGAAGTCGGGACCAAACTCCGTGGTTGCGCCGTAGAACGCATCGCCCCGCACCGGGTGGCCGCGCGACGCCGCCTGCACGCGGACCTGGTGCGTGCGGCCGGTTTCCAGTTCAATCTCGAGCCACGATCCGAAATCGCCGGTCGCCAGTACGCGATAGTGCAGCACGGCCGGCCGGCCCTCGGGATCGTCTTCGGCGACGACCTTTGCCCGCGGCTCTCCCTGGATCTTGTGCAAGCGATCGGTCCACGTGCCTTCTTCGGGCGTGACCAATCCCTCGACGCAAGCCCAGTAGGATTTCTTCACCAGGCGGCCCTCGAACTGCTCTGAGATCCGTCGCGCGGCCCGCGCGTGCCGGGCAAAGACCATCGCGCCGGAGACGGGTCGATCGAGCCGATGCGGCACGCCCAGATACACGTTGCCGGGCTTGTGCTCGCGCTCTTTCAGCCAGGCCTTGATGCGGGCTTCGAGACTGTCGATGCCCGGCGGCGCCTGCGTGAGCAGGCCGTAAGGTTTGTTGACGACCAGGCAGGGTCCGGCTTCGTAGAGAACTTGGAACTGAGCGTCGGGCATGGATGAGATTGTAGCGTGGGGCCGTCGACTTAGCCTAGTCGTGGAGGTATGCGCCACGGTGGTTGAGTGGGCGGCGTTGCCTCAGCAGGCATGGGTCCTTAGAATCCACGCAGTCGCGACGCGGACGGCGTGGGATCGCTCGCCTTGCGTCGAGCACCGGCCCCCAAGCGAAGCACGTCGGTCGTAAACGTGAGGGATCATGAAACTCATTGAACTTAATGCCGTCACTCTAGACAACGTGACGCACGAATTGATTCGTGACGTCCATGAGAACGCCAAGCAAATTAAGGAGCTTCGGCCCCTTAAAAGCGAGATTCTCGATGGCATCATGCGCGGACTGCTTGGAGTACGGGTGTACAACAGTAACGCCATCGAAGGTAATACCATGAACCTTCGCGAGACGTACAGGATTCTCCAGGCAGGCACCGTGCTGGACGTCGGACGCAGGCGCGAATCGCAAGAGGTCATCGGCCTTGGGAAGGCCATTCAGAGAATCAACGAATTGGGCGGTGCCCAAATGACGTTCGCGAATGAATCAGAGTTTCTTGCTGTTCACCGTGTATTGATGCAGGACGTCCAAGCAAATATCGCCGGAGTATACCGACACGAGTCGGTGATGATCCGCGGCGCAAAGCACCAACCGCCGGATGAGTCGAAAGTCAGCGACCTAATGAGCGAGCTTTTTCAAAGTCTTGCGAATGCGGATAGTGTCGAGGGAGTTCTTCTCGCGACTTGGACGCACTGGGCGATCGCCAGGATTCATCCCTTCTTCGATGGAAATGGCAGGATCGCTCGTCTGTGGCAAGACCTCATACTACTCGAGCGTCAGCTTACCGTGGGAACGATTCGTCAAGAGGAGCGGAACGAATACTATGGTGCATTGACGGATGCGGACGACGGCGAGTTCAACCCGCTGACGCAGCTTATCTCGCGGTGCGTATTGAGAACATTTCAAAGTTGCTTAAGCGCACAGCAGCAATCTGACGTTGTGAAGGATTGGGCGACAATGCTGGTGGGTGAGACCACGGCCCGATTGGACGACAAGCGGAAACTCGATTATCTTCGTTGGGTGCCCACGATGGAGGTTCTGCGAGACAGTTTTGAGAGGTGCGGGTCACAAATCACGAACGCGTCGGCCGGCACGATTGAAGTACAGGTCCAACAGTATCCAATCATAGATCAGCCGACATGGGAAAGTCTACGATCTGGAGTCGGCGCGCAACGAACGTGGTTCTTTCGAGTGACCTGCCGGCGCGAGCGTCGAGTTCTGCGGTATTATTTCTTCTTCGGGAAGCACTTTTGGTCAACAGAAGACGACCAGCTTCCGCAGCTCGAATCGGCGGTATGCCTACTCATTAGCGAGCAGTCCGGGGAAGAAGCCGCAATACGGCTCGATGAGCTTGGAAACTCGCAACCGACTCTCCGTGAGCTGTTGATCGTCAACGGACGGCTCATTCGTAAACGATTCGACATGACGACTCAAAAGAATGTCTATGACCAAGACATCGATCCGATTGAGATCGCACAGCAATTCTTCCAAGAAGTTCTTCTCAACAGGCTGGCATCCTAAGTCGGAATCGAAAATCCGAGTGGGGGATGTTTCTGATCCGTGAATTCTCACGTTAAACCGGCTCGCGTCCGATATCCGCAGCGATTCACGAACACTACCGCCGCCGCCGCCAGCATGCCAATGCGCCAACCCCGAGAGCCAATAGCACGAAACTGCTGGGTTCCGGTACCGCTATCGCTCCCGACACTCCCCAATTGGAGCTGATCAAGTTGATATCGAAGATATTCACGATGCCATCGCTGTTGGCGTCACCGGCAGGGCCAGCGGTGTTCCAATTCGACGACACGAGGTTGATGTCGAAGATGTTGACCGTGCCGTCGAAGTTGACATCGCCGGGCGGATACGTCGTCTTGACGACGTCGAGCGCGTCGAGGTTATCGGTTGCCTTCAGCCCAAATACCGACGCCGCCAAGAACAAACTGGGAAAGCCACTCGTGGCCCCAAAGGGTCGCGCCAGGAAAACGTCTCCGCCGCCGGCGGCCGCGCTGGGAATTAGTGCGAGCGATGCCGAACCCGGCGCTAGCGAAAACGCCACGAAGTCGGCCGCATCGTAGACGCCGGGCGTGCCCCGATCCTGCACGATCAATGCATCCAAGTCGTCGGTGCTAAGCCCCAGCGAGTCGAGCCCCAAGGAAATGCTCGATGCCCAGACGCTTCCCGTGGCTGCATTCACAATGTCGCTCGGTCGAAACGGACCCGTGCCCGTGCCGCCGGCCGCCAGCGAATAGAGGATATTTCCCGGTGCGCCGTTGGGGAAACGAACCGTCAAGCCGTTGAGATTATCTCGCCCTCCGCCCGGTCCCGACACGTTAAGGGCTAGCGAATACTCGTCAATCAACAACTTCGGCGCCCCGACGCCAACAGGGGGCAGCGTAATCGTTGCATCAACCGCTGGGACGATGCCGAATGTTTTCTGCCCGCCGACGGCAAAGATGTCGCCGCTCGCTTCCGGAGGCAGCGCGCCGGCCGGAGTACCCGGATACACATGGGAAGGCGCCGTGCCGATCACGACCTCGTGGGCCACGGCCGATCCCGGCAAACCCGTGGCGGCGTTGCCGACGCTGAACAGGTAGGCGTTTCCTGCGTCTTTGCCGGCGGAAATGGCGTCTACGATGTACGTTCCCACGGATCCAGGTGGATTTCCCGGTGGCGCGGACCAAATTGCGAAATTGCCAGGGGTAATATCGGGTGGTGTCACGCCGCCGCTGTGCAGGTACAAAATGCCAGCGCTATAGGTTGCGGTGGCTAACGGCGCCGGCCCAACGGTGAGAAGTTGCGCTCGAGCGGTTGGAGCATCAAGCGAGGTAAATACCAGCAGGGCACCTAACGACAGGGCGAGTCGCAGACTTGCGTTTGACATGACAGTCCATCCAAGGGTGTCGTTCTCGATATTACCCGCATGCGAATCATAGATAATCATGCTCGCATGTGTTGAGAGCGTGTGACCAAAAGTGAGACTGGCTCCTAACAGCATGCGATATGCGGCTGATGACCTTTCTCGGCGCGGCGCCTGTCCCCATTTGTCCGCACGCTCAGAACGAGCATGCAGCGATTTCAGACAAAGCCGACGTGAAACAGCACCTCCGTCGCCGTATCGTAAGCTCACTTCCGAGCACCGCCAAGAGTTTATCGTGCAACACAGAGAGGCCGCCCATTTGGGCGGCCTCTCTGTGTATGTTCCCGTTTGACATGCCAGCCGCGAGTGCAGCCGTCCCGCGCGCCGGATCGGCCATTAGTGGCCGGCCGTTAGCGGCTGGTTCTTCGTCGCAGTGCGAACGCAGCCAAGCCGACCAATCCGAGTCCACCTAACACCAATGTGCTGGGCTCAGGGATTGGGGCAAAGCTGGCAGCTGTCGCAACGCTGCCGTCGATGATCGAAGCCGTTGTCGGCCTCCAAACCGTCGAATTCGTTTGAATGACCAGCTTTGCACTGGATGAACCTGCAGCGATCTGTCCCACGCCGACTGGCGCGCCGAAGAACGTGAAGCCCACCACGTCGCCCGCTCCACTCGAACGGTCGAAGAACGCAGGCGCCACTCCCGCCCCGACTGGTGTTTGGAAATTGATGTACGTATCGAAGCCGGAAAAATCATCGACTGTTAGGCGGCCGATGGCGTGGGGACTCGATGCGTCATTTTCGATCAGATACGTGAACGTCAAGCCACCCGGGTTATCTGGGTCACCCGAGATGACTTCCGAGGTCAATTTGCCACTGAACGTCGCAGCGACAAACGGCTGCGTCAGGCTGGCAATCGCAACGCCACCTGTTGGATAGGTGTTAGGAACGGCGAAGACGCTCGAACCGGGGAAAACTTGAAGAGGAGCAGCTGAAGACGTGTTCGCCAGAGTGGCGAGAAGGGCAATCGCCCCCAATGAAGCTCCTACGGTCCGCGCGATGCGCGATACCACTTTAGATTGAAAACGTGCTGTGTCCATCACTGGCTCTCTCCTCGGGGCTGCGAGTATGGTTCTCTGGTTCAATGCTATTCTGCGTTCAAAGCGGGTATTGCAACGAAGTGTCCCCAGAATAACCATCACCACAAGCAAAGTCCAACACATTTTTGAGAAAATCGTTGGAATCGCCGGAGCGGGGCCAAACGGCCAGTCCACCGGGCTTCCCGCGTTCCCAAAGTGGTCCCCGTTCCAGGTCGCTAACTAGTTGCAGCGACAGTCCTTGCGAATCCAGGATGGCCGCCCTATAATCCGCCACTTGCCCGCTCTGGGCCCAATGAATCCACTCTGAAGACCGGCCAATCGATATGAAAATTCATGAATTTCAGGGCAAGGAAATCCTCCGCGCGGCCGGCGTTCCGGTGCCAAAGGGAATTGTCGCCCACTCGGCCGAGGAAGCCGCCGCCGCCTTTCGCACCCTCGGCGGTCCCTTGGCGGTCGTCAAGGCACAAATCCATGCCGGCGGCCGCGGCAAAGGCACGATCAAAACCAACGCCAAGCAGCACGGGGTCGAACTGGTGCGCACGGCCGACGATGCCGCGCGCGTGGCCGGCAACTTGCTCGGCCAATCGCTCGTGACGATTCAAACCGGTGCGGAAGGACAAACGATTCACCACGTGCTGGTCGAAGAAGGCTGCGATATCGCCCGCGAGTTGTACTTGGGAATCGTCGTGGATCGCGCAAGCGCCGGGCCAGTGTTGATGGTCAGCGCCGAAGGCGGCATGAACATCGAAGAGGTCGCCGCCAAAACACCCGAGTTGATCTTCCGCGAGCGTTTCGATCCCGACATGGGATTGCAAGGCTACCAGGCCCGCAAGCTGGCCGCGCGGCTGGGACTGAAGGGCAAGAGCGTCGCCTCGGCCGAGAAGTTCATGCGATTGCTCTGCAGAGTCTTCGTGGCCTGCGATTGCAGCCTGGCCGAGATCAATCCGCTGGTCGTCACCGGCGCGGGCGAACTGATTGCGCTCGACGCCAAAATGACCTTCGACGATAACGCCATGTTCCGCCACAAAGACCTGGCCGAGCTCCGCGACCTATCAGAAGAAGAGCCGGCCGAGTTGCGGGCCGCGGCCGCGGGCCTGAGCTACGTCAAGCTCGAGGGCAGCATCGGCTGCCTGGTAAACGGCGCCGGATTGGCCATGAGCACGATGGACCTGATCAAGCTGCACGGCGGTTCGCCGGCCAACTTTTTGGACGTCGGCGGCGGCGCGAATGTCGAGCAAGTGACCGAGGCCTTTCGGATTCTGCTTTCCGACAAGAACGTGAAGGGCGTGCTCGTGAACATCTTCGGCGGCATCATGCGCTGCACGACGATCGCCACGGCCATCCTCGAGGCTTACAAGACCGTCGGCTTCAACGTGCCGCTGGTCGTGCGGTTGGAAGGCACCGAAGTGGAAGAAGGCCGCAAGATTCTGGCTTCGAGCGATCTGAATATCATCGGGGCGCAAGGACTGACCGACGCGGCGAAGAAGATCGTGGCGGCGGTGGCATAGATAGGAAGCGTTGAAGTTTCGCGAGACTCGCCGCGACGAACCCGGAAGCTTACGCATCCGGCTCGCCTGACCAAATTGCAAATCCTCATCCCCAACTCCCTGGCCCCTGAATCCTAATCCCTGGCCCCTGCCCATGAGCATTCTGATCAACAAGTCCACCCGCGTTCTTTGCCAGGGAATCACCGGCAAAGTGGGTCAGTTCCATACCAAGGGTTGCCTGGAGTACGGCACCAAGATGGTCGGCGGCGTCACGCCCGGTAAAGGGGGCGAGACCGTCATGGGCCTGCCGGTGTTCGACACCGTATGCGAGGCCGTTGAGAAGACGGGCGCCGATGCCACGATGATTTTCGTGCCGCCGCCGGCCACGGCCGATGCGATCCTGGAAGCCGTCGACGCCGGCATCAAGACCGTGATCGCGATCACCGAAGGCGTGCCGGTGATGGACATGGTCCGTGCGTACGAGATCGTCCGCCGCAGCAAATCGGTGCTGATCGGTCCCAACTGCCCCGGCGTGATCACGCCCGAGGAGTGCAAGATCGGCATCATGCCCGGCTACATCCACAAGAAAGGCCCGGTCGGCGTGATGAGCCGCTCGGGCACGCTCACCTACGAAGCCGTCTGGCAGTTGACGAGCCTGGGACTGGGGCAGTCGACGTGCGTGGGGCTGGGGGGCGACCCGATCGTGGGCACGTCGTTCATCGATTTGCTGAAGATGTACCAGGACGACCCGGCGACCGAGGCGATCCTGATGATGGGCGAAATCGGCGGCACGGCCGAGGAAGAAGCCGCCGCCTATGTAAAGCAGCACGTGACCAAGCCCGTGGCGGCCTTCATCGCCGGCCGCACCGCCCCGCCAGGCAAGCGAATGGGCCACGCCGGGGCGATCATCTCAGGCGGCAAGGGAACCGCGCCGGAAAAGATCGCGGCGCTGGAAGCCGCGGGCATCGAAGTCGCACAGAGCCCTGCCGATATGGGCGCGGCGATGCAGCGGGCGATGGCGAAGAAGCGGTAGAGACCGCTTTATTGAGCGCTTTATGTGCTTGTAGTGACCCGATTCATCGGGTCCGGTAAAGCCACGAACCGTCCTGATCTCTCCGGACCGCATCAATGCGGTCACTACGAGCTCGGAACTCCAGGCTGCTCGCTTCACTACTCCTTCTTCTGCTTCTGCTCCAGCAAAAACGCCAACAGATTGTAGAAATCCGCCTCGGGCACGAGGTCGGGTACGTTGGCCGGCATGGGCGAGAGCATGGTGACTTCGCGTTCGGTGATCTCATCGAGCGGGATCCGCTTCTCCTTGCCCAGCGCGTCGGCGAGGATCAGCAGTTTCCCTTCTTCGCGCAGCACCAGGCCCTGCTCGACCAGGCCCGCTTTGGTCTCCACCGAGGTGCTGCGGAACGCCTGGTCGACGTTACGGCCCGGATCGAGGACGTCTTCGAGGATGCGGTCGAGGCCACGCAGGCCGATGCCATCCAGCTCGGGCCCGATCTTGTTGCCTTCGCCCTGCACCTTGTGACAGGCGGCGCAGGTTTTGGCAAAGACCAGCTTGCCGGCAGCCGCGTTGGGCTTAGCGGTGGCAAAGCCGCGCTTGCGATGGTTGATGAGCTGCCGCACCTTGGTATCGGCCGGCACCAGTCCTGTCGTCAGCTTGGTGAGGCGATCGTCGAGGTCGTCGATCTTGGCCAGTTCCCGCAAGTGGCTAATGATGCCGACATTTTGCAGCAGTTCGGGCGTGGCCCGGCCGGCAGCGACCTCGGCCATCAGCAGCTCACCGCCCGCATGATTCGTCGCCAATCCCCGCGCGATCGCGAGCGCGAGTTCCATCGGCGAGTCGCGCAGTTGCGCGGCCAATGCCTTGCGAGCTTCGTCGCTCTTGACCGTGGCAATCGTCTCGGCCACTTTCCTCCGCAGCGGCATGTCTTCTTCGAGATTGCCCATGATCTTGGCCAACACCGGAATCGAACCTGCCGGGTCGTTGGCAAGGATCGCGTCGATGGCGAAAGGCCGCAAGCGTGGGAACTTGGAATCGGCCGCGGCGAGCGCCGCAAGCTCTGCTCGCAATTCAGGCAGGCGCAGCTCGCGAGCCAGCTCGATGCCTTGGCCGACGGCCTTGGCGTCCTTGTCGGTCAGCAGTTGTTTGGCCAGGGCGAGCCCTAACTGGGCAACCGCCGGCGGCAGCTTTTTGCCGCGCTCTTGCGACGCGCTGGCCAAGGCCAGAATGACGGCCCGGCGGCGTTGCAGAGTATCCTCTGCATGCTTGGCGGCATACTGATGCACTTCGTCAAGGCGCTCGTCGGAAATGTAGCGCGCAATGTCGTGAACGAACTCGCCAAGCTGTGCGTCGCTCAATTCATGGTTTGGCAGGTAGCGCAGCAAGTAATCGGCCGATTGAGGCGTGCGGACGCCCAGACTGAGCTCCGCGATGCGAGCCGCTGCATCCGGGCTGGCGGCAATCAACGTCTCGATCCGCGAGTACATCTTGGGGGGCCGCAGTTGATCTCGCAGCGCCATCCGCGCGACGTGAATCAAATGGGTGTCGTCTTTCGCCGCTTCAGACCAAAGTTTCAATAGCGGTTCGATATTCTTGATGTCCGGATGCCGGCCCAAGGCGTCGGCCGCGGCACGCCGGACGAAGGCGTCTTCATCCGTCAGCTTGCCACGCACAAGGGTTGCCACGTCGAGGGTCGTTTTATTCCAGGCGGCCCGTTCGGCCAGCGCTTTCACCAAATGCACGCGCACCAGTCGGTTGGGGTCAACGGCCAACCGTTCGACCTGGGCGTCGCTCAGTCCGGCGCTAGCGCGCCGCTCGACGAGCCACAGCGTGTGCGCTCGCCGCAATACATCGGACTCGTCGGTGCCTGCATTGGCCAATGCCGCATCGATTGCCTGTGCAGCGGCCGCATCGGTCGCCTGCAGCGTTGCCAGCCGTTCGGTGGCAAATACGCGCATTTGCAAGTTCGGATGCGCGAGCCTTTCGACCAATTGAGCCGGATTCATGGCATCATAATTCGGTGGTGACTCCAACGGCTTGGCGCCGTCGCCCTTGTAGACGACGCGCCAGATTCTCCCCAACGAGCGGTCGCGGCGGGGATGCGTCAGCGGCACCTCATAATGGCCGATGATGCAGTTGTAGAAGTCGGCAATGTACAAGGCGCCGTCCGGTCCAAGTTTGATATCGACGGGCCGAAACCAGGGATCGTCGCAAGTGATGAAGTCGGGCAGTTCGATGGCCTTATACGTCGAACCGTGCGGTTCGAGCCGGTCGTGATTCACACGTCCGGTGACCGGATTGCCGATGAACACGGTGTCGCGATATTCCTTGGGAAATTGATCGGCCGCGTAATAGACCACGCCGGCGATACCCGTCGAGCCGTGCAAATGGTCGATCATCTCGGGGCCATAGCCCAGCCCGTCGTGCGGCTTGCCGAAGCTGGGATACCAGGCCCCGCGCAGCAGCATGTAGAGCGGCATGGTGTGGCAGTCGGCCGAATAGAGATTGCCCAACGGATCGAAGCACAGCCCAAACGGGTTCACCTGGCCGTGCGTCCATTGCTCGACGTGCGAACCGTCGGGCCGCAGCCGGTACGTATTGCCCGAGTTCATCGAGATCTTGCTGCCGTCGGCGCCTTCGATCGTCGAGTCGTTGGCGTAGCCGTGACAGGCGTGGATCCAACCGTCGATCCAACGCGTGAAGCTGCTCGACATGCCGTGCGTATCGCGAAAGCCAAACCGGGCGTACAGCTCGCGCCGCGTGCGATACAAGCCGTCGGATCCCGGATCGCTGGCGCGATAGATTTCCGGGATGCTGTAGTACATCACGCCGTCCTCGAGCGGCAACACGCCGATGGGGATGTTCAAACCATCGATGACGGTTGTCACCCGCCCGGCGCGGCCGTCGGGTGCGAAGTCCTCGAAGACGCGGACCGTGTCGCGCTTGGGCGCGCCGTCCTTGGCCGGAAATGGATACTCGACCGATTGCGTGGCAAAGAGCCGGCCGCGGAAGTCGAAGTTCAGATTCATCGGCTTGCGAATCTCTGGCTCGGCGGCGATGAGCTGGATCTCAAAGCCCGGCGGCAAATGAAACATCTTCCGCTGCTCGGCGGCCGAGATGGCCTCGGTGGGGGCGACGAGCTGAACGGCGTCTTCCTTCTTTTGGGCATGTGCCGAGTTGGAATAAATGAGGGCGGCAAACATCGCGAAAGCAAACGCGAAGGAGCGAACACAAGCCCGACGCGCCAGCGAGGGACTCTTGAAGAATCGCCCATGCGATACCGTCGGGCTTGAAAACGAGAAACGGCTTGGCATGCAAAATCCCCTGGGCAGGCAAAAGTGTGAAGGTAGCGTGGCGTGGAGTGAGCGGCAAACCGGGCGGCGGCGAATCGTGCGCAACACGGCACGATCACTACCCAGCCAGTGTAAAAGCAGCCCCCGGCCGCCGCAAGTTTGGCCGTGCAGATCACATCGCGTGGCGACGGGAAGCCGGAATAGAGCGATCGGCTATAAGCCCCGGTCCGGATCGTAGTTCACGACCGTATACTGCGATTCCCCGTTTGGGCCCGCCGCAATCGCTCGCGGCGTTACGGCGAGAACGACGCGCTGGCCGTTGAGTCCGTGGAGGGCGAGAAAGCGAGTGACCTTGTCGTCGGGTCCAAGGCAGTCGAGCAGCTTGTAATCGTCCAAGAAGAAGCCCTTGTATCGCCCCTCTCGCAACTTGGCGCATTGCCAACACGTGAGAAATCCGCTGGCAGCGAGGTACGAGATAAACGTCTTCAGCGACGTGTCGCTCAGTTTCCGACACGCAATGTGCGCATGAAAGTCGTTGGTCAAGGACCTCAATACGGATGTGTTCAGCAGCCCGCTGGCGAGTAGCAATTCCGAGAATGCGCTGACATCCTTGGGCTTCCTCGCGTCACCCATTGTCGCACCTTCAATGCGAACTACCGCCGAACATCACGCGCGGCAACCTCAAGCCAACCTTCGGCGGCCTCTCGGACGTTGGCCAACGTTTCGTCGCGAGTTTCGCCCTCCGAGACGCAACCGGGCAGCGCAGGGACTTCGGCCCAGTACCCACCCTCGTCCGCGGGATGCATGAGAACCTTGAGCTTCATCGGTCTACACTCCTGAACACTGGACACGCCATTTGAAGCAATCGTACCGCGCCGGGATGGACAACGCGACCATTGCGCCGCTTAGGTCCGACCGAAAAATAACTTCGGTGTTTGGTTTGTAGCGGTTTATCGTGCGTGGGCTGTGTAATTCAGTTTGGGTAAGAAGTGGTGAAACCGGATGGGCATGTTCTGAATGAACTCCG
>Ga0163144_10008599_pt1 | contig 22073 bp, 17 predicted proteins | sample OliLak19BULKMAT1_FD_123175 | JGI IMG/M metagenome (GOLD analysis project Ga0163144, IMG submission 123175) | Freshwater microbial mat bacterial communities from Lake Vanda, McMurdo Dry Valleys, Antarctica - Oligotrophic Lake LV.19.BULKMAT1 | ecosystem: Environmental > Aquatic > Freshwater >... | reverse complement strand
TGCCACCGTGATGTCGGCCACGGGGAACAGGCGGGCCTGGGTGGGGCCGATCGCGGCCTGGAGGAGGAACTCAGATGATCAATGACGGACGTCGCGCGAAGCGTGGCAGGGTTTTCTTGGTGCTGACGATGCTGGTCGTCGCGGTCGCCACGGCGGCGACGACGGCGTTGCTGATCAACATCACCGAGCGCAAGGAGGAGGGCCGCTCGCCCTACGTCTTGCTCCAGCCCGTAGGCGAGGACGATACCGATCCGGCGACGTGGGGAGTCAACTGGCCGAGCCAGTACGACAGTTACCTGCGCACCGCCGTGACGACGCGGACGCGCTTCGGCGGCCACGGCGGCAGCGAAGCGATGCCGGCGGAGAAGATCGAGCGTGACCCGTGGCTGAAACGCCTCTTCCTCGGCTACGCATTCTCGATCGACTACCGCGATCGCCGCGGTCACGCCTATATGCTCGCCGACCAGGAGGCGACGGAGCGGCTCACCAAGCCGCAATCGGGCTCGTGCCTGCATTGTCATGCGTCGATCATGCCGTTGTACCGCGAACTCGGCGGCGGCGATGCGATGCAGGGATTCGCGGCGTCGCACGCGATGTCGTACCAGGAGGTGAACGCCAAACTCCATGAGATGGATCACGCCCATCCGGTCTCGTGTGTGGACTGCCACACGCCGAATACCATGGAACTTCGTGTCACCCGCCCGGGTTTCATTCTCGGGATCCAGGCGCTCGCGGAGTCCGCGGCCGAGGTGCCGCACCTGCCGAGCATCCAGGAGTGGCGGTCCGGAGACCGTGAGCGTCCGTACGACCCGAACCTCGACGCGCGGCGCAGCGAGATGCGCTCGTATGTCTGCGGCCAATGCCACGTGGAGTACTATTGCTCGTCGAAGATGCCGCTGACATTTCCCTGGGGCAAGGGTCTGAAGGCGGAACAGGTCGAAGAGTTCTGGGATACGACGATCTTCCCCGACGGCACACCCTTTCTGGATTACGTCCACGCGGAGACGGGCGCGCCGATTCTCAAGGCCCAGCATCCCGAGTTCGAACTATGGAGTCAGGGGATCCACGCGCGCAGCGGCGTGTCGTGTGCCGACTGCCACATGCCGTACATGCGCGAGGGTGCGAGCAAGGTGTCGGATCATTGGGTGCGCAGTCCTCTGCTCAACATCAACCGCGCCTGCCAGACGTGCCACCATGCATCCGAAGGCGAGATGGCCGCGCGGGTCGATGTGATCCAGCAGCGCAACCACGATCTCATGCAGCGTGCTGCGGCTGCGCTCATGGATCAACTCGATGCGATTGCAGCAGCGAAAGCGGCGGGAGCGGGGGCGGAGCAACTTGTGCCGGCGCTCACCCTGCAGCGCAAGGCGCAGTGGCGCATCGACTTCATCGCCGCCGAGAACTCGATGGGTTTCCATGCGCCGCAGGAAGCGGCGCGGGTGCTCGGCGAAGCAGCCGACTACGCGCGGCAAGGGCAGGTCGCCGCGATGAACTGGAAGGAGACGGGCGCGACGCAGTGAGTGAATGCAACCGAGCACGGCGAGCGTGCTCGATTTCCAATGGGCTTTATTCGGGAGTCTTTTCCATTCCCGGGGCAAAATCGCAGGTGCAAGCACGAGAAACAGGCCCACAGGCCCAGCCATGAGAAACGAAATTAGCGACTTCACGTAGTGCGACCCCAAGGAGTCCCTCTCGAGCTTCCGTCGCCCTCGCGAACGCGGGGGCCAAGAATCCCGTACCAATCGTGGATTCCCGATCCTCGCTTGCGCGGGACAAGCTCTCCGGGAATGACGCAATTTGAGGTGCGCAGGGCTCTTCAACGGGCAGGTAAGCGCTTTTTCGCCTCCGAATTTCGATCACAACTCCGCTACTTCAACGAGTTGGCGTGGTCAGACCAGAGCAGCAGCTCACGGATTCATGCGGACGTTCGAGTGGGCGTCTCTTGTCTTGCGTCTTGTCTTGCGAACTTCAGCTAGGAACTCGCGCCGGTGTCTGCGATGGGTGAGGTGCCAGACCCGGCCAGGGACGTGGAGTCGGCTCGCTATCGCGTCTACCGCATCGAAGGCGGCAAGGTGAGCGAGTCGGACGGCGCGAGCGGCGAAGCTCGCGTCTGTTGAGCGATCTTCGTGATCGGCGCCGACCCCCGGCGCAGTAACTACGTCCAGAGAACATCGATACCGTACGCCTCCAGCGCACGGTCGTGCGTGACGAGAGTCAGCGTTTCGAGTTCGGCCTGTGCGACCAGCATCCGGTCGAAGGGATCGCGATGGTGCAGCGGTAGCGAACCAACCCGTTGCGCATGCCGGACGCTCATCGGCAGGTCGACGAACGCGTTGGCTTCGATCTCCAGCATCAAGTCCTCGCCGTGGAGATCCAGGCGGCCGAGTTGCTGCTTGATCGCAATCTCCCAGATGGTCGCGGCGCTCACGTGAACCAGGCAGCCGGCGTCACTGATCGCATCCCGCGCAGCGCGAGAGAGCTTGACGTCGTCGCGAAGCCACCAGAGATACGCATGCGTATCGAGCAGCAGCCTCACTCGGAATCTCCGCCAAAGGCTGCAGCGATGTCGTCCGGCAAGGGCGCGTCGAAATCCCGACCGATACGAATCTTGCCCTTGAGTCGCCCGGGAGTGCGCCGTTCGGCGTGGAGGGGAACGAGCATCGCCACCGGACGGCCGTTGCGAGCGATGGTGATTCGCTCACCCTGCTCGACTCGTTCCAGCAACCGAGAGAGGTGGGTCTTCGCTTCGTGCACGTTGACGCGATCCATAGCGCGCAGCGTACGATCCGGACTAAGTCTAGTCAAGCGAAGCTGAACAGCCTGTCAGTGGCGAGTGTTGCTGGCACTTACACAAGTCCGGGTCATAAGCAGCTATAGATGTCCGCTCGGTTAAACCACGGGTCCTCCAATACGTACGTTGTCGGAGAATCGGTAATTTGCGCCGAAGGGGTCATACTCGTGAGAAATGACAGCCCGTGAGTTCGAGTTCCCAGGCCGCTTCGGTGACGCGAACGGCGCCAGGCGCCGCGTTGGCGCCGTAATTTCTCGATCGGCGGGTTCATCGCGCCGCTCCTCTGCCGCTTCCGTACCCTCTTTTCAGCGCGATCGCGAGCGTGGCGTGAGGCATCTAACGAAGAGGGTTTTTCCGCTGTCCGGCCGCAGCGACGTGTGCGTGCTCGAAGCCGATCACAATTGGGAGACCAGGATGATCGAATGGCGATCGCCGAGTATCGCCTTGCGAGCTGTGCACGTTGCTATTTTTTCACTCCTACGGTACGTATGAGCTCCTAAGGAAGGGAATGACGAATGAAGACCAAGCGTGTTTCCAGAATCGTATCGCTTGCGGTGCCCGTCGGCGTCGCATTGATTCTAGGCGGCTGTGCCGCGCAGCGACCGCCGACGGCGGAGATTACCGCGGCTGAGATCGCCGTTCGCAAGGCCGAGCGTAGCGGTGCCGGCGAGCATGCTGCGCTCGATATTCACCGGGCTCGGGAACGGCTCGACAAGGCCAAAGAGAAGGCCAACGAGAAGCGGACCTACGACGCCGCGAGACGGCTTGCCGAGGAGGCTCGTGCCGATGCCGAGCTGGCTGACGTAAAGAGTAGCGCTGCGATCGCCGAATTGTCTGCGGAGGAGGGGCGCAAGACCCTCGATGCCCTACGCGGCGAATCCCAGCGGGGACTTGCAGAATGAGCCGGACAATGATGCGAGAGGATCTGTTCATGGGCTATCAGGTGAAACTTCTGACCCTCGTATTGGGTTCGGTGTTCGCCGTCGGTTGCGCAGCCAAGTCGAACCCTGCGCTCGATGAGGCGCGTGCGGCGTACCAGCGAGCATCGAGCAACGAGTTCGTCGCCAAGAATGCGCCGGTGTCGCTCTACGAAGCTCAGGCCGCTTTGGAGACTGCCGAGACGACCTTCAAGGATGGCGACAAGAAGGACGTCGACTCGCTTGCGTACGTAGCGCTCCGACGTGTGGAGATCGCCGAGCAACTCGCCGCCAAGAACGCAGCTCAAGAGGAGCTGGCGGGACTGGGCACGCGACGTACGAAGACGCTGCTCGAAGCTCGAGATGCCGAGCTGACCGCCCTCAAAGCAAAGAAAACCGAGCGTGGTCTCATGATCACGCTGGGCGACGTGCTGTTCGAGTTTGCCAAGGCGGATCTCAAGGCCGGGTCGATTCGTGACCTCGACCGCTTGGTGTCGCTGCTGAAGGAATACCCCGAACGCAATCTGTTGATCGAAGGTCACACCGATGACATTGGTGCGGACTCGTCCAACCTATTGCTGTCGCAGCGCCGCGCCGAGGCGGTTGCCAATGCGCTGACCAGTGCCGGCGTCGAGTATTCGCGCATTACCTCGCGAGGACTCGGCGAGAGCTATCCGGTGACGTCGAACGAAACGCCGGCCGGGCGTCAGCAAAACCGCCGCGTGGAGATCTACGTTCTTCCCGAAGGGCAGAGCGGCGCGCAGTCGGTGCGCTGACGGTTCTCTGTTGCTGACCTGACGATCCTTGGCGCTGGAGCGGCTCGTTCGGGCCGCTCCAGCGGCCGACGCGCGGTGGCGACGACGCGTTGCTAGATCAACGCAGCATTTTATACACAAAGCGGATGTGCCGGCGAGCGGCTGGACCGTCGGCGACGCTGGCGAGCCACGCCATGTAAGTTCCCGGCAGCGAGGCTTGCCGCCGCGGCGCCGTTGCAGATCCCGAGAAGCGGATTCCGGACCCCTTGCGAATGAGCAGATGGACGTGGTTGGGAATTTGGCTCCATGCATAGCCGTGCAAGCCGCGATCGCCGACGGCAGAGGCCAAGCGCTCGAGTAGGTCGGCGTTCGAGACTGAATCGTTACAAAAGAATCCGCGACCCCGGGGGCCCGTGGTCGCGGATTCGGCTCGCTCGCGGCATCGGGCCGCCATCCTCCCTGAAAGCCCATTTGAGGAAGTACAGAGACACCCAGGATCAAGCCGTGGAAAAGACGAGGAAATCGGCGAGGCGCTGCAGTCCGGGGGTGTTGGGACAATGGCGGCGCCCTTGGTTCCACCGCAAGGCTCGTCGTTGAACCGCGCTGTCAGCAAAACGATTCCGGGACGGATCCGGTCGCTTGGTGATGGGTGTCTTGGTAGTTCCTTGTAGTTCTCCTCTTGGTAGTTCTCCTGCTCGCCGAAAGGCCGCTGTTCGAGGAGCTGCGGGCCGGGCGAATCGCTCCGCGGGGTTCAGGGATCGGCAGGAGCCCACATCAGCGAGCCGTCGATCTCGTTCGCGAGCTCGACCGGCGGCAATGTTCCTCCCTGCGCTAGATTGACGTAGTCGCTCGTCAGATGGCTGAGACGCTCCGTGGTCGCACAGCCGCCTCCCGTGGTTGAGTCGGGCGAGTAGATGCGGTCCGGAAAAGGGGAGGAGTCCAATTTCGCCGGGTTCCAGCTCGGGGCTTCGGCGGTCCTTGTGCTCGAAGGATTGTCGAATTCGGACTTCTCGTCTTTTCCGCTTCGTTCGCCATCATGCTGGGTAAAGCACCCGGAACAAGGCGGGTTTCCTCGTCGTTTCTGGAGCTTGATGAGGTGCGGCCCCGGAATCCCGGCTCCGCATCTGCCGCCATGAGGGCGGTTGAACGTCCGGCGCGATTCCCTTACCTTCGATACGAAAGTAAGGAGAGGGAATGAAGACGCAGGCTGTGGTCACGAGCAAGGGGCAGATCACCGTCCCCAAGGCGGTGCGCGACGCGCTGGGCGTGCATGAGGGGGACGTTCTCGTTTTCGAGGTCGAGGCAGGCAATGTCCGCGTCCGCCCGTCGCGGCCCGGGCATCGTTCCGCCGGGGCCCTGAAGCGCTTCCTTCCCGCCGACTGGCAGGCGCCGACGGTCGAAGAGATGGATCGGGGAATCGCGCGAGCCCTTGCCGGTCGTGTGCCCGGCGCATGATCGCTGTCGACACCAACATCCTCGTTCGCCATCTCACCGAGGACGATGCCTCGCAAACGGAGAAGGTGCGGCAACTCATCGCCAATATCGAACGTCACGAAGAGGCGATCTTCGTCAGCCACGTCGTGCTCGCCGAGATGTGTTGGGTTCTGTCGGCCGTCTATGGATTCGGCAAGCGAGAAATCGTCGCCGGCATCCGGGCACTGCTCGACGACCCCACCTTCGTCTTCGAAGAGAGGCCGGCAGTCGAAACCGCGCTCGCGCAGTACCGGGAATCCGGGGGCCAGTTCCCGGACCACTTGATTGGCACCATCGGCTCCCGTGTCGGGGCTGAAACGACCTGGACGTTCGACCGTCGCGCGGCCAAATTGCCCGGCTTCACTCTCCTGCACTGAGATTCGGCGCCGCGCAAGCGCCGCAGCTCCTCGCCCCCACCCCCCGGTTGCACCGGATTCGTCGTTCGGGGTTAATGCGCCCGATGGAATTCCCCGATCCCAAGCGCATCACACTCGCCGCGCGCGGCAGCGAACCCGAGGTCACGCTCTCGGTCCATGAGCACGGTACGGGCGTGGCGGTGGTGTTCAGCCACGGCTTTCCCGAACTCGCCTACTCGTGGCGACACCAACTCCCCGCATTGGCATCGGCCGGGTTCCGTGCCATCGCTCCCGACCAGCGCGGCTACGGCGGCAGCGTCGCGCCGGCCGAGATCGAACGCTACGGCATCACCGAGCTCGCCGGCGACCTGGTGGGTCTGCTCGATGCGCTCGGCATCGACAAGGCCGTCTTCGTCGGTCACGACTGGGGCGGCTTCGTCGTCTGGGCAATGCCCGTGCTCCATCCCGAACGCGTTCTCGGCGTTGTCGGACTCTGCACCCCCTACATGCCGATGCCGGCGACCGAGGTCATGCGGGCGATGGTCGGCGGCGAGGACGAGCGCTTCTACATCCTCTGGTTCCAGCAACCGGGTGTCGCCGAGGAATCGATGGAGCGCCAGGTGCGGCTCGTCTTCGACCGCCTCATGCGCGGCGGTGTCGCGCCGCACGAAATGCTTTCACGCGCGTTCGTCGACGGCAAGCTCGACATGAACCCGTTCCGCCGTATCGCCGAACTGGACCCGCTCGGCACCCTGGTGGTGAGCGAGGCGGAACTCGAACACTACACCCGCGAGTTCGAGCGGACCGGCTTCCGCGGCGGCATCAACTGGTACCGCAACATCGACCGCAACTCTCGCGAGCACCCCGGCATCGGCGTCGTCAAACTCGACCTGCCGTGCCTCATGCTGACCGCCGAGTGGGACGCCGCGCTGCGCCCGGAGATGGCTGCCGGCATGCCCGGACTGTGCGCCGACCTCGAGATGCACATGATCCCGCGCGCCGGCCACTGGGTGCAGCAGGAGTTCCCGAACGAAACCAATGCCCTGCTCATCGATTGGCTGACGCGGCGCTTCGGCGGCTGACGATCGGGAATCCTCGCGAATCATGCGGATAGGCAGCGCAAGCGCGCGACAAGGTGGGAGGCAACCCCCACTCGAACCGATTGCGGATTCGGGCGCCGGTCACGACTTGGACGTCCTCGGGCTGACCCAGGCGGAGTTCGCTGCCCGGCGGCGCACCAGTGCACGCGCGGTGCGCGACGAGTATGTGCAGGTCATGCGCACGGCTACCGGACTGGTGCTGCCGCGGATCACGCGCACCGAGAGCGACGGTGGGGTGCACAAGTTCTGCCTCGAGATCGGCGCCGGCGCCGGCGAAACGCGCTACGAGACGGAATCGGTGCTGATCCCGATGCGCAACTACCACGGCGGCACCTGGCGCACCCTCTGTGTCTCGTCCCAGGTCGGGTGTCGGATGGGGTGCACGTTCTGCGAGACCGCGCGCATGGGCCTGGTCCGCAATCTCACGGCGGCGGAGATCGTCGCCCAGTTCTGCGTCGCACGGGCAATCGTCGCGCCCGAAATGACGCCGGGCGTGGGCCAATACCGCTATCTGTCGAGCGGCATCCAGAACATCGTCTTCATGGGGATGGGTGAGCCGCTCGACAACCTCGACGCAGTCGTGCAGGCGATTCGCGTGCTCAGCGAGCCGAACGGGGTCGGCTTTCCGCACGCGCAAATCACGGTTTCTACGGTGGGTCGGATCGACGGGCTGCGGCGGCTGGCCGGGCTACAGTGGCCGAATCTGCGGATCGCCGTGTCGCTCAATGCCGCTAACGATGAGTTGCGCAACCAACTGATGCCTGTCAATCGGCCGATGCCGCTCGCTGAGCTGCAGCGCGCGCTGCGCGACTACCCGCTGGCGCCGCGCGGCCTGTTCCTGATCGAGTACGTCCTGTTGCAGGATGTCAACGATTCACTCGAACACGCGCGCGAAGTCGCGGATTGGTGCCGCGATCTGCGTTGTGTCGTCAATCTGATCCCGTATAACCCTCAACGAGATGCAGCCTACGAGACGCCGGAGGAAGACCGCGTCCTTGCTTTCTACAATGAGCTGCGCCGCCTGGGCATCTTCGCCAAGCGGCGCCTGACCCACGGCCGCGACCTCATGGGCGCATGCGGCCAACTCGGCAACCCCGAGCTGCGCCGCCAGCGCCCGCCGCGCGTTCCGGTCTAGCTCGCGCGAACTGCGGTCAGTTGTCGCAGAACGCGAGTGGGTCCGATGCGACCTCGGCGCCGTCGAAGTCGAGGCGGCGCACGCGCACCAAGGTCGGCTCGCCGCAGGTGAACGGGAGGCGCACGGTCAGGGTCGTCGGGGTCACGCCGAGCACATCGGCGACTTCGGTCCAGATGCCGTCGACGAGGAACTCGACGCACATTCCACTCAGGGGCGTGCAGCTGTTGCTGCTGGCGAGGTCCAAGCAGTCGCCGTTGACGCCGCCGCTGTGGCCCGAGACCGCGTCGAAGCCGCTGCCGCGCAGTTGCACGACGGCACCTTGCACCTGCTTGGTCGGAATGGCTGCGGTCAGGGTCAGCGGACCCGTGTGCGCGTGTGGAGCGGCGGCGGTGACGTCGACTTTGTCGATGAAGCCGGTGTTGTTGTTGGTGTCGCCGTCGGAGATCGCCTGGGCGTCGCAGTCATTGGCAACCGGCGAGGCACCGGCGTAGCAACTCTCCCACTGGTTGCCTTGCGCGGGTACCAGCGGCAGGGTCGCCAACACGTTGACCACGTTACGCCTCGGGACCGCACCGTTCTCGGCGAACGCGTTGCGGCCGGCTTCGGCGTTGCCGTCGAGGCCGAGGTCGGCCGAGATCGCGTCGTCGAACTTCACGCCGGCGTCGTCGTTGTAGACGAACGTTGCGCCGCGCACACGGATGTCGCTCTGGGCGCCTGTCACCTTCTTCACCAGCAGCCCCTTGCCGCCGCTGCCGCGGTTGATGCCGCAGACGTAGTCGTGATTGACGGCACCTTCGGATTGATCCTGGAAGTAGATTCCGTGGAGGACGCCGTTGCGGAGCACGTTGGCGTCGGTCTCGATGCGAGTGAAGGGCCCCTGCGCTGAGGCCTCCGCTGCCTCGCTGCGGGTGATCACCTGCGTAACGCCACAGTTCGCAGCGTCGCCACTCGGGCAATTCTGCCCGTTTTCTTCGACGAGGTTGCCTGCCGCCTTGATCAGGCCGACCGTGCTGCCCATCCCCGGCGACTGTGCGAATAGTCCGCCGCGCAGATTGTGGTGGATCCAGCTCGATTCGACGCGGACCACACCTTGTTGGCTCTTCAGCCCGCGGTCGAAGCAGAAGCGGATCTCGCTGTTGCGCACGATCACCGGTTCGACTGCGGTGGCGCCAGTGTTCTGCGCGTCGACGCAGTCCTTGCCCGTGGGTGGGCGGGTTTGGGCCTGCGGGACGTTGGCGTCGGTGATCGCCGCCGCGCCGCCGTCGAGCAGCAGCGTGTCGAGCACGCTGTTGCGGCTCGTCGGGTCGAAGGCGACGAGATCCTGGTCGCCGCAGCAGATCGTTCCCTCGGCGGCGAGCTGACGTTGCACGCGCAGGCCGCGAATCTCGACGCCTTCGGCTTGGACGCGCAGCGCGCCCCCGTCGCCCTCGGCACACGGGCAGTCGCCCGGACCGGGCGCCAGGTTGGGCGCCGTGAGCGTGACCTCGACCGGGTAGGAGCGATCCGCGAATGGCTCGACGGGCGAGGGGTTGCCCGCCGTATCGGTGCCGTCGATCATGGCGCCGGCCGCCTGCACGAGGAGCGCGCCTAGCTGGGTGATGTCGATCATCGCGGCAGCCGGTGCGATCTGAATCAACGAGGGCGCGGGCGCTGCGTTGGCACTTAGGACGGCATCGCGCAGGGTACAGGTCGCGTCACAGATCGAGTCGCCTGCGTCGTCGCCTTGGTTGACGACGAAGACGCCTTCGAACAGGCGCCAGTCGGTCTCGTTCACGGCATCGGAGTCGGCGACCAGCAGCGACTGGCGATACTGCTGTTGGACCGTCTCGCCGACGCTGACCTCATGCAACCAAACCCCGGGTGCGAGGCCGTTTGCGGTGTGGGTGTCGGTCGCGCCGGCTCCCAGGCTCACGACGGTCGGTCCGTAGGTCAGTGCGCGGCCTGCGGCGTCGGGACCGCTGAGTCGTGCCCCGAGCACGGTGACGGTGCGGCCGCTACTGGCTTGGTTGTCGAGGAAGATCGCGAGATCGGCGCCGACCGGGGTTGGCGTTGCTGTCGGCGTTTGCGTGGGTGTAGCGGTCGGGGTGAGCGTTGGTGTTTGGGTAGGCGTGACCGAAGGGGTGAACGTCGGCGTCGCGGTGGGGGTTGCGGTGGGCGTATTCGTCGTGGTCGACGTTGGCACCGGGGTGGCGGGGACATTGCGATACACGGCCGCGAATAATGCTGCGGTGGCAGCTTCGATCGCATTGGCGACACATGTCTGCGAGGACGCGATATCGACGCCGCAGCCGGCGAGAGCGGCGAAGTCGGCGTCGGCGCACTTGCCGAGGTCGGTTTCGAGCCGGGTGCGTGCTGCCGCGAGCTTGCCCATGGGATCGTCGGTGAGGCAGTCCACGGAAGGCAGGATGCGGCCGAGGTCCTTCTTCGTCTGGCAGGTTCGCTGCGTGGACATGCGGACCGACACATATTTCCGGATCGAGGTGGCGACGCGGTTGTGGCAGGTGCTCGAACTCGTTGAACTGGGGATCGTGGGCGAGCCGAGAGAGGTCGCAAACAGAATCTCGGTGTGGGCAGCAGCTAGGCAGGTGAGGCACGCGGCGACGCCGGTTTCGTAGTTGTCCGCGATCACGACCCCGTCGCAGGGGGCCGGGCAGTCCGTAAAGCCCAAGCCGCTGGGTGATTGGACGAGTTGCCGTTCGGCGCAGGATCTGACGGCGCGCAGGCGCAGCTTTTCTTCGTCGCGTTCGATCTTGGCGGGCGACGGCGCGTTATCGGAGTCGTTGCAGTCGGTTGGCGCGGGAATTCGTTCCTTGAGGCGTCGCTGGTGGCACTGACGCAGCTGATCCGCGGTGCCGATCGTCAGGCTGGCCAGAAGCTTGTGCAGGTCCTGCCGGCAGAGCGCGTCGTTGCGGTGCGGCACGAGCAGCTGCGCTGCTGCGGCCGCAGGGAACCCGGTCGCCGCACCGGAAATGGCGATGGATACGGAAAGCGCAAAAACGACGCGTGCGGCAGATGCCCGCATGATGGCGAAGCCTGAATTTGTGACCATGAGTTCGACCCTCGTGAGATACCTACGCTTCACACTATCGGTCTTCGAGGCAAGCGCAAGCGAAAATTTACGCGGGTGAAAGTACGGTTTCAGCCTGCGGCAGCCGCAGCCGGCCTCCGATCTGCTGATCTAATCAATCCATCTCCAGGAAATTCTCAACAAGCTGGTCAACAACCTGTCCGCAAAGAAAATCTATCGCCAACGTCGATCCACGCTGATAAACAGCAAGCATGAAGGCGGCGATTGCAGTCGGCGTCCTGCTGTTCGGCCTCGGCGCCTGTTCGCCCCGGCCGCGCGAACCGATGCATGTGCACGTCCGCCACTACGAACTCGACGACCGAGGAGACCCGGTCTTTGCCTCTCTCTTCCGCCCGGCGACGATGTTGTGGGAGTCCGTTGCTGCCTACGAATCATGCTGGTCCGAGTTCGGCCGTCGCCGCAGCGAATGGCAGGAGGCCGAAGACAAGGGCGACCATGTGCGGGCGCAGCGACTGCGCGACGTACTCGCCGACCCGTTTCGCGCCGATCGCATTTCGGCCTGCGCGCATGGTGTGATCGCCCGCCTCGAGCACAATACCAAGGTGTTCCGCACCGCCGACCAACGCGACTGCGGCGACGAAATGGAGCGCGTGCGCGTGCCGCTGGACGACGGTGGCGATACCACCTTCGGCGGACGCGAAGGGTGCGTTCTGCGCATCTACCTGAGCGACCAGGGCCGAACCCGCGTAGAAAGCGGTCGCTGGCTACTCGTCGTCCCGGAGCAGCCGCGCTCCGAAGCTACCCAGTGGCAAGTGCTCGGCGATCCCTTCGCTACCTTGGATGCCTGTGCGATCCATCGCGCGGCGATGACGACTTGGCTCACCGAGGAGGGTGGATCGAAGCTCGCGCTGCGGCTGCTCGAACGCAGCAAGTGCCTCCGCGACGAGCAACTCGAGTTCGTGCGGCAGCGCGCGAAACTCGATACCGACGCCTGGTCGGCTACATCTCTATCGGCGCATCGGTGAGCGGCGCGTCCCGATCGGCGACCAGGTCACCTCAAAACGGTAGACCAACCGCAGTCGTCAGCAACGCCATCAGCGGCTTCTTTTCGGCGTAAGCCGCCGCATTGCGCTTCGCGAAGTGCTTGGCGGTGGCTTCGCGTTGCGTGAAGTTCGTGCTTGCCGTGCCTGCTCACCTTCTTCAGATGCGGGCCGGATTCGGCGATGAACCGGAGCAACGGGTCGCGCACCTGGTCGCGATAGCGCTGCTTGTTCGCATGGAACCAGTCGCGGCGGCAAGGCTGCCGAAAAGAGCAAACAACTCGGGCGTGATCGGGTTTGCGCGCATGGATTTCTCATGCCCGACTCGCGCGCCTCGATGCAACCTGGCGGCGGCCGAAGGGCCATGCGGCGCCGAGTTCAACTACCACGGGTCGATGCACGGCCGGCGCCGGGTCGGCTCGCGGCGCTGCGCCGGCAGGGCTGCCAGGATGCGGCGGCGCGATTCGGCCGGGTCGATCACCGCGTCGATCTCGAAGTGCGACGCCATGTTCACCGCCTTGCCGTGCTCGTACATGCGCGCGACCATCTCGTCGAAGGTCCGTTTGCGCTCGCCCGGATCGGTGATCGCGGCGAGTTCCTTGCGAAAGCCGAGCTTCACCGCACCCTCGAGGCCCATGCCGCCGAACTCGCCGGTCGGCCAGGCGACGGTGAATGCCGACGACTTGAAGCTGCCCCCCGCCATCGCCTGGGCGCCGAGTCCGTAGCCCTTGCGCAGAACGATCGTGCACAGGGGCACTTCGAGACTGGCGCCGAGGACGAACATCCGCGCCGCGTGGCGCACGGTGGCGCTCTTCTCCGCTTGCGGGCCAACCATGATCCCCGGGGTGTCGCAGAGAAACACGAGCGGCAGGCCGAAGCCGTCGCAGAGCTGCATGAAGCGCGCCGCTTTGTCCGCGCCGTCGCTGTCGATTGCGCCGGAGAGATGGGTCGGGTTGTTGGCGATGATGCCGAGCGCGTGCCCTTCGATCCGCGCCAGCGCCGTCACCATGCCGGCGCCGAAGCCGTGGCGCAGTTCCAATACCGAACCGCTGTCCGTCAGGGTCTCTACGACCCGGCGCACGTCGTAGATCCGCAATCGGTTCTCCGGAACCAAGGAGCGCAGCAGCCGCTGGTCCGCGCATTCCCATTCGCGGAGATCGCCTTGGAAGTAGGCAAGGTATTGCTTGGCCACCCGCACGCCCTCAGCTTCGTCGGCGACCGCGATGTCGACGACGCCGTTGGCGACCTGCTCGGCGAGCGGACCGATCTCCTCGGGACGAAACACGCCGAGACCGCCGCCTTCGACCATCGCCGGGCCGCCCATGCCGATGTTCGAGCCGGCGGCGGCGATCACCACGTCGCAGCAGCCGAGCAGCGCGGCGTTGCCGGCGAAGCATCGTCCCGCGTTGATGCCGACGAGGGGCACCTCGCCGCTGAGTTCCGCGAAGTAGCGGAAGGCGAGGCAATCGAGGCCGGCGACGCCGACGCCGTCGGTATCGCCCGGACGCCCACCTCCGCCCTCGGTGAAAAACACGACCGGCAGCCGGTGTGCGCGCGCGAGTTCGAACATCCGGTCCTTCTTGCGATGATTCTGCAAACCCTGAGTGCCGGCGAGCACGGTGTAGTCGTACGCCAGCACCGCGCAGCGGGTGTCGCGCTCCGGGAAGGTCGCGCCATTCACCCGGCCGATGCCGGCGATGAGCCCGTCGGCCGGCGTATGGGCGATCAGGTCGTCGATCGCGCGGCGGCGGCGCTGGGCGGCGATGACGAGGGCGCCGTACTCGACGAATGAGTCGTCATCGCAGAGATCGGCGATGTTCTCGCGTGCGGTGCGCTGTCCCGTCTTGCGCCGGCGTGCGACGGCGTCGGGGCGCCGCGCATCGAGACCGAGTGCGTGCCGCTCGAGTGCTTCGGCGAGATCAGGGCGGATGCGGTCGAGGTCGATCGCCGCGTCGGCGATCTCGTCCAGCGCGATGTTCTCGCCCGCCTCGAGCACCAGTAGCGGGCGATCGACGAGCACGGCCTGGCCCACGCTCGCGTCGAGGCGCCGGACGACGCCGCCGACAGGCGCGGTGACGACGTGCTCCATTTTCATCGCCTCCAGGACGAGCAACTCCTGTCCCGCGGCAACGGTATCGCCGGCAGCGACGGCGATGCTGACGACCGTTCCCTGCAGCGGTGCGCCTATGACAATCACACCCTCGGCGGGGACGGTCTCATCGTGGCGTACGGCCGGGTGAAGCGGTGTGCGCTTGCCGTGTTCGAGCACGGCGAGCGGATCGCTCGCGTCGATCCGCGCGCCAGCCAGGCCGCTTGCGGTGCGATCGTCGGCGGCGAAGAAGCGTTGCTGGTGGATTGCGTCGTTCGCTAGCGCGGCGCTGTGGCGCTGGATGAACTCGGTATCGATTTGATTCGCTGCGACCTCGGGCAGCCGCATCAGGTTCCGCAAGAATCCGAGGTTGGTGGCGCTGCCCTCGATGCGCGTTTCGCAAAGTGCGCGGTAGGCGCGGGCGACGGCGTCCGCGTAGCGACCCGAGCCCGACCACGCGATGACCTTGGCGATCAGCGAATCGAAGTGGGGGTTCGTCGTGTAGCCGGGGTAGCCGCAGGTATCGATACGAATGCCGGGACCGCCGGGCATCTCGAAGGCGCCGAGCGTGCCGCCGGCGGGCAAGGCGTCGCCTGTGGCCGACATGCGTTCGAGATTGACGCGTACTTGGATTGCGTAGCCGCGCGTCGGTACGCTTCCTGTGCCGCCGAGACCGAGAGCTTCGAGAGCTGCGCCGCCGGCGATCTGCAGTTGTGCGCACACCAGATCGATGCCGGTGACTGCTTCGGTGACGGTGTGTTCGACCTGGAGGCGCGGGTTGGCTTCGATGAACGCGATCTCGCCGGTGGCGGAGACGAGGAACTCGAAGGTGCCGAGGCTTTCGTAGTGTAGTTCTTCAGCGATGCGCACCGCGTGGGCGGTGAGTTGTTCGCGCAGCGCTGCGGAGAGAGTAGGGCTCGGGGCGATTTCGACGAGTTTCTGGTGATTGCGTTGCAGCGAGCACTCGCGTTCGCCGAGGGCGCGCACGGCGCGACCATCGCCGACGATCTGGATTTCGATGTGGCGTGCGCGGGGCATACATTGCTCGGCGTAGACAGCGTCATTGCCGAAGGCGGCAGCCGCTTCCGAGCGGGCGCGGGAGTAGGCCGCTTCGAGCGCGGCCGGATCGCTGGCCACGCGCAGGCCGCGTCCGCCGCCGCCGGCGATGGCCTTGATCATGAGCGAAGCGCCCGCGCCGAGATCGGCGAAGAAGGCGCGCGCTTCAGCGAGGCTGGTTGGTCCGGCGGTTGCGGGCAGCACGGGCACGCCGCAGCGGGAAGCGAGCGCGCGGGCGTGGAGTTTGTCGCCGAGTTGTTCGAGGGTTTCCGGCCGCGGACCGACGAAATGCAGGCCCGCGTCGGCGCAGCGGCGCGCGAACCCGGCATTCTCGCTGAGAAAGCCGTAGCCTGGATGGATCGCGTCGCAGCCGGCGCTGTGTGCTGCGGCGAGGATGGCATCGACGTCGAGGTAGCCGGCAGCGCCGGATCCCGGCAGGGGAACGGCGGCATCGGCCTTGCGAACATGGAGCGACGCAGCGTCGTCGGCCGAGAACACGGCAACCGCGGGCAGGGCGAGGTCGGCGGCGGCGTGGGCGATGCGGACCGCGATCTCGCCGCGATTGGCGATGAGGAGTTTGGCGAGCGTCATGCCCTCGGAGGTTTGCCTCAAGAGGCCAGCGCTACACAACATCCCGCGGGTTCGACCCGGTCACTGCAAAGCCCTGGACCGCGCGCTTCCGCCCCCACTCCGAATCGCGGGTGGGGCACCACCGCAAACTGGGTTGGACCCCCGCGTTCGCGAGGGCGACGGAGGGGAGGCGGGTCGGAGTCGTTGTGAGTCCAGAGCTGGCGAAGGCTTCGTCGCCCGCGCGCACGCGGGCGGCCGCCAGGACTTGGTAAGCGGCGATCGGCTGGACGCAGGGCAGCGCCCTGGGCGCCATATGCCGATCGTCTGCGGCACATCCAGCATTCGGCGTCGTTCGCCGGCACGCTCACGTTGAGGTCATGGACAGTTCTGCCGGAATCCGAATTGTGTCGCGAAGAATTCGCCAGGCTGCGGGCCGGGAACGTCTTGAAAGGTCCACTTGAAGCCAGCGACGTTGAGACGAACCTGGAGGTGCGTATCGACGAGGCCACTTCTCGGACAGCGCTTGGCAAAGTGCGCGTAGACTTTGTAGCAGCCGACCGGCGCCTGCCCGGGTGCCAGGAATATCGACTCTTCCGGGGCCCGCGTTGCGCTGCTGCAATCTTCATTCACGTTGCGGTGCGGCACATAGACATTGCCAAGCGGGTCGATCACGGTGAGGTCGATGTCGTTGTAATTCGTCCAGCGCAGCCAGAATTCGACGCCGCCAGCGCATTGGCAGCGTTCGGTACAGGCCTCTGCCGGTTGGGCGCAGTCGGAGTCGCGTTCGCATTCTTCGCCAGGCTCGACAAACCCATTGCCGCAGAACGAGAGCGGTGGTGGCGGCACGGGCCTTATTTCACATAGGCCAATGGACTCGTTGCAGACTCCGTCCTGAACGAAGCTCCCGCCCGCGTTCAGGCATGTCCCTGCATCGACGGGCGAAGCGCATGTGCGCGCGACGTTGTTCGGAATCTGGCAGCAGCCGAAGGTGTTCGGCACGGGAGTGGCGGTTGCTGTCGGCGTGGCGGTGATCGCGGGAGCAAAAGTGGCACGCGGCCCGTGCGGAACCACGACTTTCGGCGGTTGCGGGCGGATCAGTGCGGGTGCGCGTTCTGCCGGCGCGCGCCGTGGGAGGTTGGCGGTCGGTAGCGCGATGCGCGGATCACGCGGAGCAATCCGCGGCCGCAGGCGGGTGCAGAGCGCGCCGCCTTGGCAGGCTCGGTCGGCGAAGAATGTACCGGAGTTCGCCGCGCATAGACTGGCGAGCCCGGTTGTCGTGCAGGCGGAGCCTGACAGTTGACAACATCCGAGCTGCGCCTGTGCAATGCCGGGCGAACCGAGCACTGCGGCGCATGCAGCCAGGGTCAACGCGAAGGCTAGCGCTGCGTACGACGTGCAGGCGCCGGACATGGCAACGTGGGGCGATACTTCATTGGAATGAATCGTGGCCATGGCTGACTGTATACGAAGCGCCGATAGCCGCCGAAAGATGAGATGAATACGTGGGTGTAAGTACGTTCGGCACGTGCATGGCCTCGCAACGTCGCACGTGACGAGGTGGGCAAACAGACGGTGTAGAGGGCTGTAGGGTGGCCGTCGACGGGCCTAGCAACCCGGCGAAACGCGATGCGCACCCCAAGGTTCGTCAGTCCCGCGAGGGCGACGAGAATATGAGAAGTTGAACAGGCTGCTATTACCGGCAGATTGCGCAGCTCAGCGCCGGTGGGGCGGCGCCGAGCTGTGCGCATGCAATCTTCGTGATCGTCGCGAGCGTCACTATCTGCCGCCTACTTGATGAAGAGCATCTCCTGGTAGGTCGCTAGCGGCCATAGGTCGTCGGCGACGCAGCCCTCCAGCGCATCGGCCGCGGATCTTACCTTCACCATCGCCGGCAAGACTTCGTTACAGCAATGTTCGGCGTGCGCGAGCGTCGTTGCGCCGCTCTTGTGCGCCAGCGTGCCTTCGAGTCCCGTGATCGCGTCCTGCAACTGTGTGACGAGCCCGCATAGTGTGTCGAGCGGTTTGCCGTCGAACGCGGCGCCGACCGCCTTCAAACTCGCATAGGTCGAAGCCAACTCACCCTGGTAGCGGATTGCAGCGGGGAAGATGACCGTCTTCGCCACTTCGACCGTGGTTCGCGCCTCGACGCTGACCGATAGGCAGTAATGCTCGAGATAGACCTCCTGGCGACTGAGCGTCTCGCGCTCGGAGAGCACGCCGTAGTTCTCGAACAGTGCGATCACCGCCGGGCTTGCCAGTACGGGCAGGGCATCGACTGTCGTTCGCAGGTTCGGCAGGCCGCGCTCCTTGGCCTCCTTGTGCCAGGCCTCGGAGTAGCCGTCGCCGTTGAAGATGATGCTGCCGTGCTCGGCAATGATGTCTTGCAGAACCTTCTGCACCGCGGCATGAAGTTCCGACCGGTCGCTGGCGATGGCCGCTTCGAGCTGGTCGGCGATGTAGTCCATCGACTCGGCCATGATCGTGTTGATGGCGACCATCGGTCCGGCGATCGACTGGTTCGAGCCCACGGCGCGGAACTCGAAGCGGTTGCCGGTGAACGCGAAGGGGCTGGTGCGGTTGCGATCGCCCGCGTCCTTGGGAAGCTCGGGTAACGTGTCGACGCCTACGGTCAGCTTGCCCTTCGACTTCGAACTCGTCGCGCCGCCGCCCTTGGCGATCTGCTCGAAGACGTCGGCCAGCTGTTCGCCGAGGAAGATCGACAGGATCGCCGGCGGCGCTTCGTTGGCGCCGAGACGGTGGTCGTTGCTGGCCGAAGCGACGACGGCGCGCAACAGTCCCGAGTACTTGTGCACGGCGCGGATCACGGCGGCGCAAAAGACCAGGAACTGCGCGTTCTCGTGCGGCGTGTCGCCCGGGTCGAGCAGGTTGCCCTGGGTCGCGTTGCCGAGCGAGAAGTTGACATGCTTGCCCGAGCCGTTGACGCCGGCGAAGGGCTTCTCGTGCATCAGGCAGGTCATGCCGTACTTCTCGGCGACCCGCCGCAACGTCACCATCGTCAGCTGCTGGTGGTCGGTGGCGAGGTTCGCCTGCTCGAAAACCGGCGCGACCTCGTACTGGCCCGGCGCGACTTCGTTGTGGCGGGTCTTCACCGGAATGCCGAGCTTGAACAGCTCGCGCTCGCACTCGAGCATGAACGCGAGCACGCGCTCGGGAATCGCGCCGAAATAGTGGTCGTCGAACTCCTGGCCCTTGGGCGGCGGCGCGCCGAACAGGGTGCGGCCCGCCGCGAGCAGGTCGGGACGGGAGAAGTAGAAGTGCCGGTCGATGAGGAAGTATTCCTGTTCGGCACCGGCATACGAAACCACGGTGGAGACGTCCTTATGGCCGAACGCGCGCAGGATGCGCTGCGCGTGGGTGTTGAGCGCCTGCATGGAGCGCAACAGCGGCGTCTTCTTGTCGAGCGCTTCGCCGGTCCACGAGACGAAAGCCGTCGGGATACATAGCGTCGTGCCGTTCGGGTTCTCGAGAATGTAGGCCGGGCTGGTCACGTCCCACGCGGTGTAGCCGCGCGCTTCGAAGGTCGCGCGGATGCCACCGTTGGGAAAGCTCGAGGCGTCCGGCTCGCCCTGGATGAGAGTCTTGCCGGCGAACTCCGCGAGCGCGCCGCCGTTGCCGTCGGGGGTGAGGAAGCTGTCGTGCTTCTCCGCCGTCGACCCGGTGAGCGGGTAGAAGACGTGCGCGTAGTGGGTTGCGCCCTTCTCGATGGCCCAGTCCTTCATCGCCGTGGCGACGACGTCGGCGACGGTGGGGTCGAGCAACGAGCCGCTGGCGACGGTCTTGAGCACGGACTGGTAGACGGGCTTGGGAAGCCGCGACTTCATCACCGTCATGTTGAAGACGTTGGCGCCGAACAGCTGCGCCATTGAGACATCGGCGAAGTTCAATGGCGCCGAGATGGGCTTGTAATTGGTGACGGCCTCGATGGCCTCCAAGCGGGCGTTGCTTCCACTCATTTGTACAAATTCTCCGTTCTTCGACCCGCCAATCGGCGCCGATGGCGAGAGAGGTTCGCAAGGACCATGCCTGCGGAGTGCAAGTCGCTCCGGGGCGCCCCGCCGGCGCAGCGAGAGAAGTCAGTGCCAACGCATTGGGCACCCGTCGGTGGAAGTGCGTGTCAGGCGGGCAGTGCGATGTCGGCTTCGAGCGCGGTGCGGATCGCGGCTGGCACGGTCGCCTCGGCATCGATGAGATCGACGCGGGGCACGCCGCCGAACGCGATCGCCGCATGGCGCAGGACGCGATCGTCCCAGACCCGGTCGAGGTCGTAGCGTGCCAGCGTCTCCATCGTCAGCGCTGCGCCGAAGCCGCCGAGCCAGTGGGTGACGACTCGGTTGGCGATGTTGACGAAGACGTGCGAGCGGTTCGGGTCCTCCATCGTACCGTCCTTCAAGGAAGCCGGTACGGTCGCGCGCGTCTGCAGCAACCAGGCGAGCGACACCATGTCGTGGGCGAGCACCGACGGGCTGGCGAGGATCAATCCGGTTTCGGGCGCGACGACGTGCCCCTTGTCGGGGCCGAACGTAGTCAGGACCTTGGTGGCGCTGGTGAGCACCAGGCGCTGCTTGTCGAGGAGGCTGGGGACGGTGTTCGACTCGGCGGTCTTCTCCGAGAAGGTTGCGGCGTCGTGGTGGTACTCGAGCCGCGAGTCGTGGCGCCACCAGCCGACCGCAGCCTTGAGTCCGAGTGTACTGCCGGCGAGCAGGTGGCGGCTGCAGCGCGGCATCAGGACGACGTGGTCGACGGCGCGGAGAATGTTCGGCAGCAGAATCGGCTCGCGCCAACTCGCCGAGACGCGCGGTCGTTCGTCGTAGAAGCCGTCCCAGCCGGCTTCCTCGAAGGCGACGACCTCGCCTCCTGCCGCCTCGACCGCGCGCGCCATGCCGTTGCGCTGCATCAACGCGCGCGTGCTGCCCGCGAGTCGGTCCTTGGAGAAACGCACGAACTCGACGCCCGACATATCCGCGACGACGACGCGGCCGGCGCCCTTTTCTTGGAGGAGTCCGATCATCGCGCGTAGCGCCACCGGATCGGTCGTTGCTGGATAGTCGTTGCCCGAATTGCATACCGGCTTGATCAGCACGCTGTCGCCGCGCGACAGCCACGCGAAGTCGGTTGCTGCCAGGGCGGCTCTCCGCACGGCGTCGATGACCGTCGCGTCGTCGGCGCCGCGCGCTACGCCGACCAAGGAGACCGGGGTGCTGGCGTCGCCTGCTGCATGGCGCAGGCGGATTGCATCGTTGCGTGGTGCGGCAGCGACCTCGCGGCGCGGGAGCAGGGCATAGGATGCTACCGTGCCCGCTGCTGCCGCGGTGAACTGCCGTCGTGTCAGTTGTGGCGACCGTTCGATTCCCGTTCGGGCATCTCGCATGCTGTCCTCCTGCTTGCGGCCGCGGCATCCGCCGTCGGCTTGCCACAGAACCTTCTCACTACTGCGACGCGCGATGCAATGAGATTGCTTGGATGCGTCGCGTCTACGGTCGTGACAGCCGTCTTTCGGTAGTTGCGTGTGCTTGTTATGCGGTTGCAGCGGCGCAGGGTATCGCGCCGCAGCGTCGAGCGAGGAATCCGCACATGCAGGCCACCATAACTTCCGTGTCGAGCAGCGCCGCGCACAGCATGATGAACCTGCCCCGGTTCCGTGGACACCCCAACACAGCGATACTCGCTGGAGGAGAGGTGGATGTCCAGACAATCGAGAAGAGCACGCAGAGCGTTCACGGACGAGTTCAAGGCCGAAGCAGT